>ERZ827037.13-NODE-13-length-190408-cov-20.336674_pt1 | contig 190408 bp, 192 predicted proteins | sample MGYA00519924_ERZ827037 | MGnify/ENA primary metagenome ERZ827037 (study PRJEB31778, sample SAMEA3449250) | human gut metagenome | biome: human gut; feature: human-associated habitat; material: faeces | place: United Kingdom | collected 2010/2012 ... | reverse complement strand
GCGCCCTCATCCTATGGGGTAATCATAAAATTAAGTAGAGTTGAAACCTTATTTAATCAAGCCAGCGTTTTTGGCGTTCATCATGATAGAAGCAGCTTCAGCTCTTGTAATCGTAGAGGTGGGACGGAAGTTGCCGGTACCGGCGTCGCCCTTCATCAGGCCAGCAGCCTTGGCAGCGTACACATGGTCCGCAGCCCAGTCAGCGATAGCGCCGTTGTCGGGGAACAGCTCGGTGGAGATGCCGTACTTCTCGGCCAGCTCGAAGGCATTGTTCAGGATGGCAGCAGCCTCCTGACGGGTGATGGCCTTCTCAGGCTGGAAGGTGCCGTCCTCGTAACCGGTGAGGATGCCGTTCTGGACACAGTAGTTGATGGCAGCCTTGCCCCAGTAGTTGTCAGCAACATCGGGGAACATGGATTCCACATCGGGGTCAGCCTCATAGCCCATAGCGTTGGCAATCATGGCAGCGAACTGCGCACGAGTGGTAGCGCCGGTGGGATTGAAGGTGCCGTCGCCCATGCCGGAAACGTAGCCGTTCTGGGCAGCGTCCATCACGTTATCATAGAACCAGTCGCCGGGGTTCACGTCGGAGAAGGAGATGCCCTCTTCCACGGTCACGGTGTACATGGTGGTGGTATCCTTGTCCTCGGAAGTGACGTACAGCTTCACGGGGTTGGTGTAGTTAGCGGAAGTAACGCCGCTCACGAAATCAATGCCATCGGGAGCATCCATCTTCACGGTAGCGCCGGTGGAGGTGGTGAAGTTGGCCACCAGGCCGGTCACGTCGGTGTCGTAGGGAACCTGGACCTTGATGGTACGGCCGTTCTCGGAATCGTTGTTGATTACGCCGGTGTAGCCGCCCAGGGTGAAGGTTTCAATGTCGGCGTCCTCGCAGGGAGCAGCCCAGGTGAGGTCGAAGGTGTAGTTGGAAACGGACCTGCCGCCAGTCAAACGGTCCTCAGCCTTCACGGTCAGGTTGGCGAGAGCCTTCATGGCATTGGAACGATCGCCCCAAACCAAGTAGACCTTTACAGAATGGTTAGCATCATTGACACGTTCGAAAGCCAGCTTCATGTTGTTGAAGCCCTTGTAATCCCCATTATTGAGGTTATCAGTAGAGGAACTATCAATAGCATCCTCTTCGCCATCGCCGTCGATGTCGCCCTTGGAGAACAGGGTGGAAACAATACCACTGTCAGCATTGGCAAACAGACGGGCATAGTCGCTCAGGGAGAACTCAATGAAGGTAGCATCCGTCAGATCATTGGCAGCGTCCACAGTTTCGCTGAAAGCCAGCTTGCCGGTGATGGTGCCGTTGGAGTTGATGGTCAGATTGGTGTTGCCAACCTTCATGGAGTTGATAGCAGTACCGGTTTCAGCCTTGCCTGCGGTGATCTCCACAGTGTAGAGCGTGCCGTACTGGTCGATGGTCTTGCCTTCGTACTCATGGGTAATGTTAATTGGCCCATCCTGATTTTGATTGAGAATCGCCCAACGGGCAACTTCTTCACCCAGCACCAGGATCTGGTCGCCAGTTTCGATAACATGGCCGCTCAGAGGCTGGTCAACATCAGAGGTGAGAGCCTTCAGAGGAATGTATTTATTAGCATTCTGCTCACCGGCAGTCACATTCTCGCTCTTGATGAAAGCCAGGCCGCCGTCGCGAGTGGCAAAGTCAGTGATGATGTTCTGGTACTGAATACCCAGGTCATCCGTACCAAAGAGGCTGGGAGCCACTTCGATGTTCAGAGTGCCAACCTTCTTGTCAGCGCTGGTGGTGGTGTACACTTCAGCGTTGAAGGTGTTCTCATCGGTGATAGCCCGGAAAGCGGACTTGTCAGTGTCGTTGGTGGTGGGCTGAGCAGTGAAATCCAGGTCGGTCAGCTCGTTGCCGGTCTTCACGTCCTTGGTCAGAACGAAATGAACCGTGTACTTCTTCTCGATCTTGGGAGTGTTCTTGTTGTGGGCCACCAAAGTGCCGGTCAGCTCACCGTTTACAGGGATAGCAGTGGAAGCCACACCCAGGTTAGCCAGAGTGGTGGTGCCGTTGACGATCTGGTTCGTGCCAGTACCAGCAGTGGCATAGGCATAGCTGGCGGGAGTGACATACACTTTCCAGCCATCGATCTTGGTGGTCATGTAGGGCAGGGTGACGGTGATGTCGTCATCGCCAGTCATGGCGGCCTTGTAGGTGTTCACGCCGTCGCTCACCCAGAAAGCGGTGATGGTGGCGTCGGTGTCATTGGTGACCTTCTTGGCGGTCAGGGTGTACTGCTTCATGGTGCCGTTCTCGGCCTTCACAGTGACAGTCTGGGGCTTGGTAAGGTCAACACGATTCAAGGTCCAAGTTTCAACAGTAGCGCCGTTGTCACCGGTCATGGATTTACCACCCACGGTGATGGACTCTACAGTGGGAGAGGTCTTGAAGATCAGTTCAGCGCCGGTACCAGTGTAATCGCCGTTAATATCGTCAGCGGTGGGGACTTCGGCCACGATGGTCTTGGCGTCCACATCCACATCAGCGATGGTGCTGTTCACCTGAGCATAGGTGATCGCGGTGTCGTCGCTCTCTTCCAGCATAACGGTCAGGTTGTAGAACTGGTTAGCGCCGCCAGTAGCAGGCAGACGGGTAGCCAGCACGGAGTTAACGGTGGAAGTGCCATCCTGCAATCCGGTGAAAGCGACCTTCTTAGAGCCATCGGAAGCCACAGCAGTGCCACCTACGGACACGTTGGTGGTGATGTTGCCGTTCGCCACATAGGAAACAGCCAGCTCGGGATCGTCCACCACATCGCCGTACTGGTCGCAGATAGCGGACTCAGGCAGAATCACAGTGATGGTATCGGGAACATCGTTCTTGTCCACATCGCTGATCACACCTTCATACTCTTCGCCGTCCAGGCCAGTGATGGTGAAGGAATCCAGAGCATCCTGGTAAGTGGCGTCGATGGTGAAGGTGCTCTGGTTGCCGCCGGACTCAGAAACCACGGTGACGGTATCAGCAGCGTCAACATCCACCTTCTTGGAGGTCACGCCGTCGATCTTGGCATTGTCCAAAGTGGAAGCGGTCATCTGGGCACCCAGAGCTTCCTGATCCAGAACTTCGTCATTGCTTTGAGTGTTGCGGGCCAGCACAACGTGGATGACCTTCTTGTCGTTGTCCACGGTGGCGCTGACAACGCCCTTGCCATCATACTTGAAGCCGTTGGGATCCAAGTTGGTGGTGGTGTTCAGAGCAACCTTATTGAGGCTCATGACATATTCAGCAACACACTCGCCGTTGGGGGTGTCGTTGTCCAGGTCATACAGCTTCAGGGTGATTTTGTCGTCCTTAGCGTAGGTGGCAAAATCCACAGGTTTGTTGGCGTTGGTCAGAGCCAGCTCCACCTGGGAGTCAGGCTTAACAACGCGCAACTCAGCGTTGTAGTCGCCCAGGTCCTCATTGGTGCGGATTTCGACGTTGTCAGCGTCATCATCCACATCCACTGTGAAGGACTTGTCCAGCTTCACCTGGTTATCATCCACATAGATGAAGTCCAGGCTGGCTGAAATGTCCTGAGCAGACGCGCTGAGCGGAATCATTGCGACGACCAGCATCAAAGCCAGAAGCATCGCAAGTGATTTCTTCAGAAACTTGCTTTTCTTCATAATTTCAACCCTCTTAAATTTTAGATTCTCACGAGGCTTTTTCCCCGTGAGTTGAAGTTATCTATAAACTCGCACAGGGGCAGGAAGGTTGGAAAAAGCCAGGAAATCCGCAAATTTCGTCCCATGTTTCGGGAAAATGGGGGTTGAATCGAGTGAAATCCGTTCCTTTTTTGCGGCAAAACCACCGGCATGGTGGGAAAACCCCAGTTTCATCCTGGGCACAAAGCAGGGTTTTCGCCGCCTGGGGAGAAAACCGGACAAAAAAAGCCGCCCCCGAAGGGACGGCAATGGTTTTGTAGGTCCTTATCCTAGTTTCGCCAGGTTTTGGAAACTCCCCTTCATGGCGGGGTAAAGGGATCGGTACAGCTGATAGTAGGCTTCGTACTGGGGCACGTTCCCCGGGATGGGGCCCTGAGGCGGGTTGGTTTGAATCATGGCGTCACAGGCCTGCTGTACGGAGGGGTACAGCCCTGCGCCCACCCCTGCCAGGATAGCAGCGCCCAAGGCGGGACCCTCTTTGGACTTCACCGTCTTTACCGGGCATTGGAAGGTGTCTGCCAGCATCTGGCGCCACAGGGGGGAACTTCCCCCGCCGCCGCAGGCCAGCATCTCGCCAAACTCCACGCCCATGCCCCGCAGGATCTCCACGCAGTCCCGCAGGGAGTAGGTCACGCCCTCCATGACCGCCCGCAGCAGGTCCCGCCGGGTGTGCATGGCCGACAGCCCAAAGAACGCCCCCCGGCAGTCCGGGTCCAGGTGGGGCGTGCGCTCCCCCATGAGGTAGGGCAGGTACAACAGCCGGTTGCACCCGATGGGGGACTGCTCTGCCTCTTTGTCCATGAGAGTGTAGGGGTCCACCCCCATGGAGGCAGCGGCTTCCTTTTCGCTGGTGCAGAAATTGTCCCGGAACCACTTCAGGGACAGCCCGGCCCCCTGGGTGACCCCCATCACGTGCCAGGCCCCCGGCACGGCGCAGCAGAAGGTGTGCACCCGGCCTTGGGGGTCGATGGACAGCTGGTCGGTGTGGGCGAACACCACCCCCGAGGTACCGATGGTGGTGAAAGCCTTGCCGTCCCGGACCACGCCGGTGCCCACGGCTGCCGCCGCATTGTCCCCAGCGCCGCCCACCACAGGGATGCCTGCCTTCAGGCCGGTGAGGGCCGCCGCTTCCTTGGTGATCTCCCCGGTGACTTCCGGGGACTCGTACACCTTCCCCAGCAGCGCCGGGTCGATCCCCAGCTTTTCCAGCACTTCCTGGCTCCACTGGCGGCGGGGCACGTCCAAAAGCTGCATCCCAGAGGCGTCGGACACCTCGGTGGCAAATTCCCCGGTGAGCCTATACCGCACATAGTCCTTGGGCAGCAGGATGTGGGCGCACCGGGCGTATAGCTCCGGCTGGTTCTCCCGCACCCACAAGATCTTGGAGGCGGTGAACCCTGTGAGGGCCGGGTTGGCGGTGATCTGGATCAGCCGCTCTTTGCCCACCAGCTGGGTGATCTCCTCGCACTGGGCGGCGGTGCGCTGGTCGCACCAAATGATGGACCGGCGCAGCACCTTCCCCTCTTTGTCCAGCATCACCAGGCCGTGCATCTGCCCGGAAATGCCCACGCCTTTGATGTCTTCCGGTGCCACACCGCTTTCCGCTGTCACTTGCCGCAGGGTCTGGCAGGCGGCGTCCCACCAGTCCTGGGGGTCCTGCTCCGCCCAGCCGTTGCGCTCTTGATACAGGGGGTATTCCACCAGGGCGCTGGCGATCACCCTGCCTTCCCGGTCGAACAGCACGGTTTTGGTGCCGCTGGTGCCCAGGTCAATGCCGATTACATATTCCATACAACTTCCGTCCTTTCCCCCCTTTTTGCCAAAAGGGGATTGGTCTGTACATTCTTTCTTCTATTTTCCCTGTTTTACAAGATCGTGTCAAGGGAGGAAACACGTTTTCTCCAAGATATTTCCTTGCGGTGGAAGGTGGTTTGTGTTATTCTATGTACGGATTCAAAACCTAGGGGCTTCCCGGGGGATTCCCAGAAAATAGAGGACGGTGAGTGTAAAATGGAACGATACGATGGTGTGGTGATCGGCGCCGGCGTGGTGGGTTCCGGCGTGGCCAGGGGGCTCTCCCGAAGGGAGGGCAGATTCCTGGTGGTAGAGCGGGCTTTGGATGTGTGCGAGGGCACCAGCAAGGCCAATTCCGCCATCATCCATGCCGGGTTCGACGCGGAGCCCGGCACCTGGAAAGCAAAAATGAACGTGCGGGGCAACCGGATGATGGACAAGCTGGCTGAGGAGCTGGATATCCCCTTCAAGCGGGTGGGGGCCTTTGTGGTGTGCCTGTCGGAAGAGGATTTGCCCAAGCTGCGGGACCTGTATGACCGGGGCGTGAAAAACGGCGTCACGGACATGGAGCTGCTCACCGGGGACCAGGCCCGGGCCCTGGAGCCCAACCTGTCGGAGGGGGTGGCCGGCGCCCTGCTGGCAAAGACCTCCGGCATTGTATGCCCCTTTGAGCTGACTTTAGGGATGGCGGAATCCGCCGCCAAAAACGGGGTGGAGTTTTCCTTCGACACCCAGGTAACCGGCCTGGAGCGGCGTGAGGGCGTCTGGGTGGTCCACACCAGCAAAGGGGACGTGGAGGCCCGGGCGGTGGTCAACGCTGCCGGGGTGTTTGCCGACACGGTCCACAACTGGGTCTGTGAGGAGAAGCTGCACATCACCCCCCGGCGGGGCGAGTACTGCCTGCTGGACCGCACCGCTGGGGATCACGTGTCCCACACGGTGTTCCAGCTGCCTGGGAAGTACGGCAAAGGTGTGCTGGTGAGCCCCACGGTCCACGGCAACCTGCTATTGGGCCCCACAGCCAAGGACATTGACGACAAAGAGGACACCGCCACCACGGCGGCGGGCCTTGCCGAAGTGCTGGAGAAATCCGCCCTGGGAGTGAAGAACATCCCCACCCGGCAGGTGATCACCTCCTTTAGCGGCCTGCGTGCCCACGAGGACGGGGACGACTTTGTGCTGGGCGAGTCGGCGGAGGGCTTCTTTGACGCGGCGGGGATCGAGTCCCCGGGCCTGACCAGCGCCCCGGCCATTGGGGAATACCTGGCGGGGCTGGTGGCCGGCAAGCTGGGGCTGCCGGAGCGGGGGGACTTTGACCCCATCCGCAAAGGGGTGCCCAAGTTAAAGGAGATGGAGCCCCAGCGCCGGGCGGAGATGATCCGGCAGAACCCGGATTACGGGCAGATCATCTGCCGGTGCGAAGAGGTATCCCAGGGGGAGATCCTGGACGCCATCCACGGCATTTTGGGCGCCAAGACCCTGGACGGGGTGAAGCGCCGCACCCGGGCCGGCATGGGCCGGTGCCAGGCGGGGTTCTGCTCGCCCCGGGTGATGGACCTGCTGGCGCGGGAGCTGTCCATGGATTTGACCCAGGTGCGCAAAAGCGGGGCGGCGGCCCAGATCGTGCTGGAAAAGACCCGGGGGGAGGATCAACTATGAAACATGACATTGTGATTATCGGTGGCGGTCCGGCAGGCTTGGCCGCGGCCATTTCCGCCCGGGAAAGCGGCGCCCAGGACGTGCTGATCCTGGAGCGGGAGCCGGAGCTGGGCGGCATTTTGAACCAGTGCATCCACAGCGGGTTTGGGCTGCACACCTTTCAGGAAGAGCTCACCGGGCCGGAGTACGCCGCCCGGTTCATTGAGAAAGCCGTCCAGCTGGGGATCCCCCATTGGCTTTCCACCACCGTGGTGGATTTGCAGCGCCAGGGGGACAGCCTGTTTGTCACCTGCGTCAGCCGGGAGCGGGGCCTCCAGGTGGTGGAAGCGGCGGCCGTGGTGCTGGCCATGGGCTGCCGGGAGCGTCCCCGTGGGGCGCTGAAGATCCCCGGCACCCGGCCCGCGGGGATCTTCTCCGCAGGCACTGCCCAGCGCCTGGTGAACCTGGAGGGCTACCTCCCCGGCCGGGAAGTGGTTATCCTGGGCAGCGGCGACATCGGCCTGATCATGGCCCGCCGCATGACCCTGGAAGGGGCCAAGGTCAAGTGCGTGGCGGAGCTGATGCCCTATTCCGGTGGCCTGAAGCGGAACATCGTCCAGTGCTTGGATGACTTTGGCATCCCCCTGAAGCTGAGCCACACGGTGGTGGACATCCAGGGCAAGGAGCGGGTCACCGGGGTGACCATCGCCCAGGTGGACGGGCAAAATAAGCCCATCCCCGGCACCGAGGAGCACATCCCCTGCGACACGCTGCTGCTCTCTGTGGGCCTGCTCCCGGAAAACGAGCTGTCCAAAGCCGTGGGAGTGGAGCTGTCCGCCGTGACAGGCGGCCCCACGGTCAACGAGAGCCTGGAAACCAACATCCCCGGGGTGTTTGCCTGCGGCAACGTGCTCCACGTCCACGACCTGGTGGACTATGTGTCGGAAGAGGCACAGCAGGCCGGCCGCCACGCCGCGGCCTTTGTGGCTGCCGGCGGGAAGGCCCAGCAGGAGCGGGAGATCCCCTTAAAGCCCCAGGGTGCCGCCCGGTACACCGTGCCCGTGGCCATCAGCCCGGAGCGCATGGAGGAAAAATTGATGGTGCGGTTCCGGGTGAGCCGGAATATCCGCAAGGGCGTGGTGAAGGTGTACGCGGACGACAAGCTCCTGTACCAGCGGAAGCGGCCTGTGATGGCCCCCGGCGAGATGGAGCAGGTGGTCTTTGAGAAACAGTGGTTCACCGGCGGGGAACAGGAGATCCGCGTGGTGGCGGAAGAGGAGGCGCAGTGATATGGCAGTGATGGAGTTTCCCTGCATCAGCTGTCCCTTGGGGTGCCCGCTGAAGGTGGAAACCGATGAGGCAGGCAACGTGATCCGGGTGACGGGTAACACCTGCAAGCGGGGGGAGGTTTACGGCAAAAAGGAAGTCACCGCCCCGGAGCGCATGGTGGCCTCTACCGTGAAAGTGGAGGGCGGCAGCGCCCCCTTGGTGAGCGTACGCACCCAGAACCCCATCCCCAAGGGGAAGATTTGGGACTGTATGGCGGCCATCCGGAAGGCGAAGGTCCAGGCGCCGGTGCAGATCGGTGACGTGGTAATTGAAAACGTGTGCGGCACCGGTGTAAACGTGGTGGCCACCAAAAATGTGAAGTAAAAACGAAAGAACGGCCAAGGGGCGGCCTTGCTTTGGCGCAGCCAAAACGAAGCCGGGAAACACCGCCGTGGCCCACGTGCGGTACCGTTCCCGGCCGGCCCAAAGGCGCCAACCCCAGAGCGCGGGAAAAAGGAGGAACCCATGCTAGACCCACAGATTACCACGGTGCTGTTCGACCTGGACGGCACCTTGCTCCCCATGGAGGTGGAGCATTTTACCAAGACATACTTTGGCCTGCTGGCCCAGAAAGCGGCGCCTTACGGGTTTGCGCCGGAGCCTCTGGTGGCGGCGGTGTGGAAGGGCACCAAGGCCATGGTGAAAAACGACGGCACCATGACCAATGACCGCCGGTTCTGGGAGGTGTTCTGCCAGGCTACCGGCGGGGAGGAATCCCTGCTGCGGCCGGTGTTTGACGGCTTTTATCAACAGGAATTCCACGGGGCCAAGGCTGCCTGCGGGGAGAACCCCCTGGCCAAACAGGCAGTGGAGGGCCTCAAGGCCAAGGGGTACGACGTGGTCTTGGCCACCAACCCCATTTTCCCCCGGGTGGGGGTGGAAACCCGGCTGTCCTGGGTGGGGCTTACCCTGGATGACTTTTCCCTGGTGACCTCCTATGAGAATTCCACCACCTGCAAGCCCAACCCGGCCTATTACGCCGAGATCCTGCGCAACACCGGGAAACAGCCCCAGGAGTGCCTGATGGTGGGCAACGACGCGGTGGAGGACACCGCCGCCCTGGAGCAGGGCATCCCGGTGTACCTCATCGCCGATTGCCTTCTCAATCCCCAGGGCCGGGACCTGTCGGGCCTGCCCCACGGCAGCTTCCGGGAATTTCTCGCATTCGCGGGGTTGGACTGAAAAAGTTTGAAAATTTTTTCAAAGTGTGGCATTTGCAACAGCGCAAACCGCCTTTCTGGGGTATCATAATGGCACAAGGTCGTTAATACCCTAGTTAAAAAGCGAAAGGATTGAGGTTTATGGCAGTTCTTACCATTACAGCAGATAATTTTCAGCAGGAAGTTTTGAATTCTGACATCCCCGTGTTGGTGGATTTCTGGGCCAGCTGGTGCGGCCCCTGCAAAATGTTCTCCCCCATCGTGGACGAGTTCGCCCAGGAGAACGTGGGCAAGGTGAAAGTGGGCAAGATCAACATTGACGAGCAGCCCGACCTGGCCGCCCAGTTCCGGGTGATGAGCATCCCCACTGCTATGCTGTTTGTCAACGGCCAGCCCACCCAGACCCTGGTGGGCGTGCAGCCCAAGGCACGGCTGGAGGCCATGGTGAAGTAAGGGAAGCGAGAGGATGGATATGGCGGAAAAACTCTATGATGTGGTGGTTATCGGCGGCGGGCCGGGCGGGTACACCGCGGCGCTGTACGCGGCCCGGGCCAATCTGAGCGTGGTGGTGCTGGAAAAGCTCACCCCCGGGGGCCAAATGGGCACCACTGATGTGATCGACAACTACCCGGGCTTCCCCGAAGGGGTGAACGGCTTTGAGCTGGCCATGCAGATGAAGCAGGGCGCCGAGCGGTTTGGGGCCGAAACCCAGCTGGCGGAAGTCACCCAGGTGGAGCTTTCCGGGGAGCCCAAGGTCATCCACACCACCGATGGGGTGGTGCAAGCCTACACCGTGGTGCTGGCCAGCGGGGCCCATCCTCGGGAGCTGGGCCTGCCGGGGGAACAGGAGCTGCGGGGCCGGGGCGTGTCCTACTGCGCCACCTGCGACGGGATGTTCTACCGGGGCAAGACTGTGGCCGTGGTGGGCGGCGGGAACACCGCCGTGTCCGATGTGCTGTACCTCTCCCGGATGTGCCAGAAAGTGTACTTGATCCACCGCCGGGATGAGTTGCGGGCCTCCAAGGTGTACCTGGACCCCCTGCAAAAGGCGGGGAACGTGGAGTTCGTGTGGGACAGCGAGGTGAAACAGCTGCTCCACGGGGACACAGTCACCGGGGTGCGGGTGCACAACAAGAAGACCGGCCAGGACCGGGAGATCCCCTGCGACGGCCTGTTCGTGGCGGTGGGCTATATCCCCAACAGCCAGCTGTACCAGGGCCAGGTGGACCTGGACGAGGCTGGGTATGTGCTGGCCGGGGAAACCACCAAGACCAACCTCCCCGGGGTGTTCGCCGTGGGGGACCTGCGGAAAAAGCCCCTGCGCCAGGTGGTCACCGCCGCTTCTGACGGGGCCGTGGCAGCCCACTTTATCGAGGAGTATTTCTACACCACCCTGAAAGGCTGAAGGGAACAAGAAACCGAGAGGAAAAACGGCTCTGGAAGCTTCCGCTTCCAGAGCCGTTTTTCCTCATCCGTCAGCATCCGTGTGCCGGCTTGGTTGGCCGCGCTTGGTGTTTTCAAAACAGGTATCTCCCCACAAATAAATAATATCCTGTGTCAATCATGAGGGCTAGCGCTAGACAGACTAAAATGCTATAAAATAGGCGCGTAAAGATCTTTAACTTTGGGTTTCTTATTTTTTCGAGAAATCGTGTCAATTGATTAACAAGGTTTAATTTATGAGCAATGTAGACAGTTATAGCCATAAATTGACTGACTGCAAACCAAATAGATACTAAGACCGTTGCAATTACGGCATTGCCAGATTCGCCCCCCATAAGGATGACAGCATAAAAAGTTGGGTCAGTAAAAGAGGAAATAGCGAATACAAAGCCCGTGAAGATATATTTCAAATTACTCTCACGAAGGATGTCGTTTTTTTGGTCCTTTGTTTTTTCTGTTTTTTTGAACACCCTCTTGAATACCCAGGTTAAAATAAAGATGGAAATAGAGAATTCAAGAACTGCCCAAACAGGGCTATTATCGCCGGGCATAATTCTCTCTAAAACCCCTGCTGCCGTTACGCCCAAAAAAGTTGCAAGCCCAACCCCGGCGAAAATACTAGATCCGGCAAAAGAAAGAAAAAACAAAGTAATCTTAGAATTTTTTTCCTTCCGTAGGCTCATAGATAACAGGTAAACGGCTGTAATAGGGTCAATTCCAAGGACGCCTAGCCCAACGGTATTCAATAGTTTGTGCAGCATTGTTTACCCCTTTATATCCTTTCTACCTTTTTGCGGAAAGAATCTAAATACTTTCCAAGTAAACGCAGAATTTCGCGCTGCTCTTCGTTTGTCATCTCTTCAAAGACTTCGTTTTCAGCCTGCTCAATAGGCAAGATTTTTTCATCTACAAGGGATTTTCCCTGAGAGGTTAAATAAAGCTTTATTTCCCGCCCTTTTCCAGGTTGGAATTCAACCATCCCCTCTTGACGTAATTTCTTTACTGACGAATTTACCGTTTGCTTATTCAAGAGCGTATATTTGTAGATTTCTGTCTGTGTGCAGCCGTTCCCTAATACAAGAATACTTTGCAAAATTGCGTAAGCGCTATCCGAAAGCCCTTGCCTCATAGCGATTTCATACTTATGTCAAGAGAGACATTGAAAAAGTTACAGCACGCATTTTGCAAATGGGTGGATGGCCGGAGGAAAAGAAAAATGCTCCCTTGCCGGCATATTTCCCTTGGGGAGCGGCATACCTATGGGACAGACCAGAAGGGAGGGACCTCCGTGGCCTATTCCGATCAGGAGCTTTTAGCGCGGATTATTGAATGCGAGGCCGGCGGCGAAGGGGATACCGGCATGAAGGCCGTTGCCTGCGTGGTGATGAACCGGGTGCAGGTGGACTACGGGGAGTACGGGAGGCTCCACACCATCCGGGAGGTGGTGTTTCAAAAGGGGCAGTTCACCTGTGCCATGGAAATGGTGGGAGGTGCGTACAACTATCAGAACATTTACAATATGCGGCCTACCCAGGTGCACTATGACATCGCCAACTGGGCCATTGCCGGGAACAGGCTGACCAACCTGGGGTTCGCCCTGTGGTTTTACAACCCCTTTTCGGTGACTTGCCGGCAAAATTTCCCGTCTTCGGTGGGGCAGCTGGTCATCCGCCTGGGGGACCACTGTTTTTACAACCCCACCGATGCCTACGCGCTCACATAAAAGGAGGAAGCATATGCCAGATCGTAGAATGATGAACCAGCCGGAAACCTGCCACAGCCAAATGGACCGGCTTCGGGGCCGCAGCGATTTCCAGGAGCTTGCCGACGGCAGCCACCGCATGGACAATTTCAACACCCCGCCCCAGCCTGTATTTGATTCGGAAGAGATGAAAGGCTCCATGCAGGCGATCCTTTCCCAAAATATCGGGGCCTATGTGGTGATCGAGTTCCTCATCGGCACAGAGCAGATCATCCGCAAGCAGGGGATGCTCTACTTTGTGGGCCGCAGCTTTGTCACCCTGTACGATGAGAACGTGAACAATTTCATTGTGTGCGACATCTTCTCGGTGAAGTTTGTATACTTCTATATGCCCGGTGACCGCCCCCGGTACAATTACAATTTGTTGCCGCCCATCAGCGGGGAGCCTGGGATGAACGGCACCCGGCCCCGGTAAGCACAGCTGCAACCAAAAAAAGGACCGCCCTCTTGGGCGATCCTTTTTTGCGTTCTTCCGGGTGGCTGTTGTGGCAGTTCCCGCTGGGCCAAAACCCACCGGCGGAGAGAAGGCCCCAAAGCGAGTTGGAAATTTCCCGCCGGCCCTGCGGAACGCAGAAGGCCGGAAGGAAAGTTCTTTGCCTTCTTTCTTTCAAGAAAGAAGGTCAGCCCTTCATCACATCTTTGTTGTCCTTGATGTAGATGATCCCCGATACCACGGTGAAGAAGGTGGCAATGAGGATGAGCACATGGCCGATGGCCGTGGCCGGGACCAGGAATTCCGGGAAGAAGGTGGCCAGATATTGGAAGAAGAGGATGGCGATGATGGCCACCATCTGGGAAACGGTCTTCGCCTTGCCCCAGTTGTTGGCGGCGATGACCCTCCCCTGCTCCACCGCCAGCAGGCGGATGGAGGTGATGGCAAATTCCCGGATCATGATCAGCAGCACGCACACGGTGGAGGCCAGGTCCAGCTTCACCATGCAGATCAGCGCCGACATCACCAAAATCTTGTCCGCCAGGGGGTCCATCAGCTTGCCGAAGTTGGTGATCAGGTTGTCCCGCCGGGCGATCTTCCCGTCCAGATGGTCGGTGTAAGAGGCGGCGCAGAACAGGATCAGGGCGAAGAGATACCGGTGGGGCACAAATTCCGCCAGCATGAAGAATACGAAAAACGGCACCATCACAATCCGCAGCACCGTCAGCTTATTTGGCAGGTTCACACGGCTCTCCCCTTCCTCAGTCCACCAGTTCGCCGGTGAGGTCGGCGTCCATGCTTTCGGTGATCTTTACCTTTACAAAGCTGCCCAGCCGGGGGCGCTTGCCCGGGGCGGTGAAAAACACCTTGCCGTCAATGTCCGGCGCATCCCGGTAGGACCGACCAAACCAGCACTCGGCCCAGCGGTCGAAGCCCTCCACCAGCACTTCCAGGGTCTGGCCCAACAGCGCTTGGCCCTGCTGGTCCATAATGGCCATCTGGTCGTCCATCAGGATCTCCGCCCGGTGCTCTTTCACCTCGCCGTCGATCTGGTCCGGCAGCTGGGCCGCGGGGGTGCCCTCCTCCTGGGAGTAGGCAAAGCAGCCCATGCGCTCAAACCGGATGTCCTTTACAAACTCCGCCAGCTGGGTGAAGTCCTCCTCGGTTTCCCCGGGGAAGCCGGTGATCAGGGTAGTGCGCAGGATCACCCCGGGCACCTTCTCCCGGACCTTTTTCAAAAGGGCTGTCAGGCTCTGCCGGTCACCCCGGCGGTTCATGGCCTTGAGGATGGGGCCGGAGGCGTGCTGCAGGGGCAGGTCGATGTAGGGCACGATCTTCTCCTCCCGGGCCATCACCTCCAGCAGCTCGTCGGTGATGGAATCCGGGTAGCAGTACAGTACCCGCAGCCAGTGCAGGCCCTCGATCTTGCACAGCCGCTCCATCAGGGGGGCCAGGGAGTATTTCCCGTACAGGTCAATGCCGTACCGGGTGGTGTCCTGGGCAATGAGGATCAGCTCTTTGGCGCCGTCGGCTACCAGGGCCCGGCACTCCTCTTCAATGCTCTCCATGGTGCGGCTGCGGTAGCCTCCCCGGATCAGGGGGATGGCGCAGTAAGAACACCGGTTGTCGCAGCCCTCGGCGATCTTTACATAGGCAAAATAGCTGGGGGTGGTGAGCACCCGGTCGCCGCACAGGGGCATTTTTTCCTTCTCCGGGAAGGACTCCACATAGGTGTCCTCCTCCACCATTTTTTGCAGCAGGGGGGCAATGTCCCCGTTGGCGCCAATGCCGATGACGGCGTCCACCTCGGGCAGCTCCTGGTGCATCTCTTTCTGGTAGCGCTCGGACAGACACCCGGTGACCACCAGCTTTTTGATGCGGCCCTCTTTTTTCAGGGTGGCCAGCTCCAGGATCTCCTCAATGGATTCCCGCTTGGCGCTTTCGATAAAGCCGCAGGTGTTCACAATGGCGATGTCCGCCAGGGCGGCGTCGTCCACCGGCTCAAAGCCTGCGTTTTTCAGGGAGGCCATCAGCACTTCCCCGTCCACTTGGTTTTTGGCGCAGCCCAGGCTGACCATTCCTACTTTGTATGCCATACTCTCGCTCCTTTTGTTATCCTTGTTGCGCAGACGTGTCCCGCTCGTCCCGGGAAAAGGCTTCCATCCGGGAGAACAAGGCATCCTCTTCCCTTTCCCGCCAGCTGGGGGCCAAATACGCTCCCTTGCCGGCTAGGCCACGCCACTGGGAGAAGTCCATCCACTGGGCGGCATCGGTTTCCCCTGGCTGGAATACCAGCTGGGAAAGGGGGACCGGCTTTTTTACAGCGTAAATGTCCAAGAATACCCTGGGAACGCACTCTGTGCCCAGAAGCGTCAGCTCCTGGGGCTGGACCCGGATGCCGGTTTCCTCCCAAAGCTCCCGGCAGGCAGCAGTGAGGGAGTCCTCCCCCGCCAGAACCGCGCCCCCGGTGATCTCCCAGCAGCCGGGGTGCTTTTCCTTTTCCGGCGCCCGGCGGGTGAGCAGCACTTCCCCCTGGGGGTTGAACACGGCCACTTCCACCGCCACATGGTAGGCTCCCTCGGGCAGAGGGGCGCCCCTGGGGTGGGTGCGGTGGAGGGGGGCCCGGCCCTTGTCGTATAAGTCCCAAAGTTCCATGGGCAGTCCTTCTTTCCAGGGGCACGGCGCGCCCCGTTGTTTCCCTATCATTAAACCATAAAAAATGGAAAACCGCAAGCGGTATGCCTGCGGTTCCCATTCTGCTGCCTTTTTACAAATGGACGGGAAGCGGGAGTTATGCTTCCGCCAAGGCCTCCTTGGCGGCCAGTGCCGCCAGCCGGACGTATTCCCCCAAGGGCAGCTGTTCCACCCCCACCACGGTGACCGAGCAGCGGTTCACCGGGATAAGCACTTTTTGGGCGCGGCTTTCGCTGACCGCCGCCGCCATGGCCGGGGTGATCTCCCCCCACAGGGCGTTGGCGGTGAGGATGCCCATGGGCCCCAGGATCACGTCCGCGTCCTGGCTGTTGACAATCACCGGGTTCTCCCCGGTGGCGGCGGCGTCAGCACCGGCTTTCAGCATGGCGGCGGTGGCCGCGGAGTTGGCGCCCACGGCAATCACCTGGGCGTCCAGCCCGGCGGCTTTGCATTGGCTCACCAGGGCGGCGCCCATGCGTCCCCCCTGGCCGTCGATGACCAGCAGTTTTTTCTGTTTCATAGCGGTTTCCTTTCTGGCCCTGCCTCATTCCCGGTAATCGGTTTCCGCGGTGCGGGTGATGTTCAGGCCCTGGCCCAGGAAGTCCTGGGCGGTGCGGCCCTCCACGGTGAGCTCCTGGCCTTCGCAGCGGATGGAGAGGGTGTCCACGTCCTTTTGATAGGCGGTGAAGGTGGCCGCCATGGCCCGCAGCATGGCCACCCCCTCTTTCCCGGAGAGGGACAGCGCGTCTTTGGAAAGCTCCACGGTGAGGGCGGCCTCGTCCCCCAGGGTGATGGTGGCGGCGCTGCCGTCGCCGGATTCTACCCCGCCGGTGTTATAGTCCCAGGAGAGCAGGGTGGTGCCGGCGGGGGCGCCCCCCAACAGCACCATCTGCCGCAGGACCTGTTCCGGGTCGCCGGGGGCCTTGTGGACGGTGTACTCCACAAAGCCCTCCCCCTCGGGAACGAACACGGAGATGTCCCCCACCCACTGGGGGACGCTGGTGGTGGAACTGGCGCCCTCGATCTCTTGGGAGGGCAGGTAGCTTTGGCCAAACCAGCCGTACTCCACCCCCAAGAAGGCCACCACGCACAGCGCCACCACCCCAACAGCCAGGTAGATCACAGCGCCGTCCATGGCCCGGTGGAAGCGGCGGAACCGCTGCCGGGCGGCAAAGCCTCCCTGGCCCTGCTGGGAGAGGAACTCCTGCCAGACCTTTTGAAGGTTGTCCGCCCCAGGGGCCAGGGTTTCCAAATTGGCCCGGGCCTGGGCCTGGGTGACGCCGGCTTTTTCCAGGGCGGTGTCTGCCAGGCGGTTTGCCCGGGCCGGGGAAACGCCCAAAAGCGTCCCCGCCTCTTGGGGGGAAAGCCCCAGCCTCTCCCGGCAGAACAGCGCCGCGCTGAGATTGAGCGGCTGCTTTAAGATCTGCCGCAGGGGGTCGGTCATGGAGAAGGGCAGCACCGCCCGGGGGGCATCCTCCAAAGGGGCGCCCTTCTTCTTTTTCCGGCGCTTGGGCCGCCGCATGGAGGCGTCCACGCAGTTTAAGTACCCCACCCGCAAAAAGCCCTCCCGGGAAGAGGCGGCAAGTTCCCAAAGTTTGGGGCTTGAAGCCATGTCGCACAGGGCGGCCGCCATCAGGTCCAGGGTGGGGGCGGGCCGGCCCCCTTGTAAGTAGCACAGGGCGAACAGGTCTGCCCCATATTGTTCATACAGCTCTTGGAGCCGTTCCAGATCCGGTGTGAAAGAAGCCATACGCTTCACTCCTTTTTTGAGGTTTCCGAATGTTTTTTCAAAAGGCGCTGCTGCTGTTTCCGCAGGCGGCGCCGTTTCCGTTTTTTCCGCAGGTTTTTCACGTCCACCAGAATGGAGCTGGTTTCCAGCCACATACTTACCTCCGCCCCCAGGAACATGATGTACATACAAAAGAAAAGCCAGAACATCAAAATGACCAGGGTGGCCAGGCTGCCGTAGATGGAGAAGTCGGAGAAGTTTTCCACAAAGATGGAGAAGAACGTGGAGAACACCACCCAGCCGGCCGCTGAGAACGCCGCGCCCGCCAGGTTGTAGGCGAATTTCACCCGCCGCCGGGGCACGCCGGTGTACAGCAGGGTAAAGAAGGAAAAGAGCAGCACAAAGCCCGCCGCGGATTTAAAATGCAAGAGGATGCTGGCGGTAAAAGCCGACGCGTGGGCTGTGAGCAGCCGGTAGATGGCGGTGCCGAACACCAGCAGCGCCGCGGCCACGATCAGCACCGCGGCAAAGAGGATGACATACACCACCGCCATGATCCGCAGCCGCACATAGCCCCGGGTTTCCTGGACTTGGAAGATCTGGTCCAGCCCCTTGATGATGGCCAGCATCCCCATGGAGGAGGACCACACGGCGGCGATCACCGCCACGGGCATCACCCCGCCGGAGCGGATGGGGTCCGGCAGCAGGGACGCCAGATAGGCAGCCACGCTGTCGGGGAAGATCTCCAAGGCCCGCTCGATCAAGGTGACCCCGTCGCCAAAGTGGATCTGCTGCATGAGGGTGAGCAAAAAGGCCACAAAGGGCAGGAAGGAGATCAGCAGGAAAAAGGCCCCGTGGGCCGCGGTGGAGTCCAGCCTGTCCTGATCGATACGCTCCATAAACCAGGTAAAATGCTTTTTAAAAAGCTTCATAGGCAACCCTCCTTGCAGGGGATGGGCCACTCGAGCGGGGCCGCGCCGCCGGGGACCGGCGGAGATTTTAAAGGTAGTATACCACAGGAAGTTTTTTTTTACCAGGGGAATCAAAGGTACTTTTCTCCTGCGCAATATGTGAAGAGAAAAATATGCAAAAAACATACCTATGGACAGGTGTACGCATAGCATGGATTTGGTGAAAACGCTCGGAATTTGGAGGGGGATGAAGGAGAAAGCGAGGAAAATAGGTTACAAATCTGAGATATTTTCGCCAGAAACCTGTAACATTTGGAGCGGCTTGGTCAAAAACACTAAAAATGGGGAGAATAGAAATTTGCATTTTTCTGTTTCAATAGTTGCAAAACGCTTTCATATGGTGTATCATTACAGTAACGTGAGTCGATGGTGACGAGGTCGTTACAACGGCTCACGCTTTTATACTCTTACTCTATCTATAGAGAATTTAGGGGGAATTAAGAATGAAGTTACGGAAGATTTTAGCTGTGGTTTTGGCACTGGCTTTGCTGTGCACCACCCTGGCAGCTTGCGGCAATGACGCTGGTTCCGGCACCAGCTCCGGCAGCGCCAGCTCCGGCGCCGACGCGGGCGACACCGCCACCGGCACCTCCGGCGGCACGCTGAACCTGCGTTCCACCATGGAGCCCACCAGCCTGAACAGCTTGCTGGCCACCTATGCCTACGACTTTACTCCCATGCAGGCCATGATCGAATGCCTGTACCGGAAAGACGAAAACGACGTGCCCCAGCCTGCGGCCGCTGAAACCATCGACGTTTCCGACGACGGCCTGACCTACACCTTCCACCTGCGGGAAGACGCTGTTTGGTCCAACGGCGACCCCGTGGTGGCCACCGACTTCGAGTTCGCCTGGAAGCAGGCCCTGAACCCCAAAGTCGCCGCCGCCTACGGATACATCCTGTATATGCTGGAAAACGCCGAGGCATATTTCAACTATGAAAGCTATGTCATGGATCCCGACGCCTGGGTGGAAGCCAACCCCGATAAGGAGGTCCCCGCCGAAGTCACTTGGGAAGACGTTGGCGTGAAGGTCATCGACGAGTACACCCTGGAAGCCAAGCTGGTCAACCCCCTGCCCTACGCAGGAGACCTGTTCGCCTTCCCCATCATGTGCCCCATCAACGAAAAGTTCTACAACGAGGTGGGCGCTGACAAGTATGCCACCGAGGTGGAGTACTTCTGCACCAACGGCATCTACAACATCACCGGTTGGGAGCACAACAGCTCCATCACCTTCGAAAAACGCGAAGACTACTGGAACGCCGAGGCGATCGGCCCCGATAAGGTGGTCTACAAGATCATCTCCGACAGCCAGGCCGGCCTGAACTCTTACCTGTCCCGCGAGATCGACTACACCGATTTGGACAGCGGCGAGACCGTGCTCCAGGCTGAGAACGCCGGTTTTGAGGTTGGCGTCAAGCCCTCTCGTTCCTCTTACTACCTGCTGGCCAATGTGAACGACCCCTACCTTTCCAACCAGAACCTGCGCCTGGCCCTGGCTTACTCTGTGGACCGCCAGGCTTTGATCGACGCGGTGTACCAGAACGACAACCAGCCCATGACCAGCTTTGTGCCTCCCGCCACCATGGGCGCCAACGGCTCCTCCTTCCAGGAGGCCCTGCTGGCTGAAAAGGGCGAGATGTACCCCGCTACCGCGGATCTGGACAAAGCGAAGGAATACCTGGACGCCGCCCTCTCCGAACTGGGCTGCACCGTGGATCAAATTACCCTTTCCATCGACTGCTCTGACGACGCCCTGCGCCGCAACTGCGCCACCTTCCTGCAGGAGCAGTGGAGGCAAAACCTGGGCATTGAGAACATCGCGGTCAATTCCAAGCAGGCCGCTCAGGTTTCCGCGGACCGGAACGCCGGCAACTATTGTATGTCCCTGGGCGGCTGGTCCCCCGACTACAACGATTCCATGACTTTCCTGGATCTGTGGCTGACCGGCGGCGGCAACAACGACACTGGCTGGAGCAGCGAAGAGTATGACAGCCTGATCGCCCAGGCCATTGCCGAACCCGACGAAGAGGCCCGTCAGCAGATGCTGTTCCAGTGCGAGGAGATCCTGGCTGAAGAGATGCCCATCATCCCGCTGTACTGGCAGTGCCAGAACTACTCCTACAACACCGACAAGATCGTTGACGGCGCCCGTATCACCGCCAACCAGACCACCTTCTGGTACGCCACTCTTGCCGAGTAAGCTTTTGAAAAGAACGGATACTCGATAGTCTTTACCGCATCAGCAGGCGAGGGCGCTTTGGTGTCCTCGCCCCGCGGTATTTTACAGGTCTTTCTATCGGACGCGTTGGGCCCCGAGGCGGGCCCTTTGCGTGCCGGTGGGGATGGATGAGAGAAAAGCAGCAGAATTTCAGATTAGGAAAGGAGGAAACTTGCGGCATGGCTAAGTATTTTCTCAAGCGGATCGGCTATGGTGTAGTGACGCTGTTCGTGCTGGTTTCGCTGACTTTTTTCATGCAGCAGCTTCTGCCGGGCGAACCCTTCACGGGTGAAAAGGACCTTCCCGAAGCCATCGTGCAGGCTCTTTACGCCAAGTATGGCTTGGACAAGCCCCTTTGGCAGCAGTATTTTATCTACATCGGCAACTGCCTCCACGGAGATTTGGGTGTCTCTTTGCAGAATAACCGCGAGGTTACCGCGGTGATCGCCGAAAGCTTTGTGGTTTCGTTCGACGTGGGCATCCGGGCCATCCTGTTTGCCTTTGTTATGGGCGTGGTGCTGGGCACTGTAGCCGCGATCAAGCGCGGCTCCCCCATTGACACCATTTGTATGCTCATCGCCCTGGTGGGCGTTTCGGTCCCCAGTTTTATCGTGGCTTCCATCCTCCAGTATTTCCTGGCCATGAAAGTGACCATGGCCCTGGGGTTCCCTGTTTTCGCCACCACAGGCTGGGCCGGCTGGAACTCGAAGATCCTGCCCGTGTTTGCCCTGGGTTTCGGTTCTTTGGCGCAGATCTCCCGTTTGACCCGCACCTCTATGCTGGACGTGCTGGGCCAAGATTACATCAAGACTGCCCGGGCCAAGGGCCTTTCCCAGCCCGCCATCATCTGGAAGCACGCGCTGCGCAACGCCATCACCCCGGTGGTCACCGTTTTGGGCCCCATCGCGGCCGGCGTGCTCACCGGCGGCTTCGTGGTGGAGAACATCTTCTCCATCCCTGGCATGGGCCGTTACTTTGTGCTGAGCATCCAGAACCGGGACTACACCATGATTTCCGGCACCACCATTTTCTACGGCACGTTCCTGATTTTTGCCAACCTGGTTGTGGACTTGGTGTACGGCATCATCGACCCAAGAGTAAAACTGGAGGAGGGCTGAACCTATGGAAAAAATTGAGAAAAACCGTTTCACATGGGTTGGTTCCGACCCGGAAAAACGGGAAGGCATTGCCCGCCCCAGCGTGACCTATTGGCAGGACGCCTTGGGCCGTTTGCGCCGCAACCCCGTGGCCATGGTGTGCCTGTGCATTATCCTGCTGCTGATCCTTTCCTGCGTTTTGGTCCCGTTTTTCACCCCCTTTGACAGCCGCGAGCAGCACCTGTCCTGCGGCAACAAGGGCTTTATGTTCCAGTGCGTGGACGGCCGCTACGAGGGCCAGAACCTGGTCCACGTGTTCGGCACCGACAACTTGGGCCGCGACCTGCTGGTGCGCACCTTTGAGGGCGGCCGCGTGTCCCTGATGATCGCCTTTGCCGCTGTGGCGGTGAACCTGGTCATCGGCATGATCTACGGCGGCATCTCCGGATACTTCGGCGGCACCGTGGACAACGTGATGATGCGTATTGTGGAAGTCATCAACGGCATCCCCTTTATGATCATCATGGTGCTGCTGATGATGGTGCTGCCCCAGGGCGTGTTCACCATGGTTATCGCCTACGCCACCACCGGGTGGACCGGTATGGCCCGCCTGGTCCGCGGCCAGAGCCTGTCTTTGAAGAACCAGGAGTTCGTTGTGGCCGCCGAGGCCATGGGCGCCGGCGCCGGCCGGATCATCGGCAAGCACCTGCTGCCCAACACCCTTTCCGTGGTCATCATCAATGTGACCCTGGCAGTGCCCAGCGCCATCTTCACCGAGGCGTTCCTCTCTTACATTGGCTTGGGCGTGCCGGTGCCCAACCCCTCCTGGGGTATGTTGGCCCAGGAAGGCGCCAGCGTGTTCCAGCTGTATCCCCACCGCCTTTGGATCCCGGCTATCGCCATCAGCCTGACCATGCTTTCGTTCAACCTGTTGGGCGACGGTTTGCGGGATGCCTTTGACCCGCGTTTGAGGAGGTAATGCGCCATGGCAAAAGATTTGAAAAAAGTGGTCCTGGACGTAAAGGACCTGCACGTTTCCTTTGACACCTACGCCGGCGAAGTGAAGGCCGTGCGCGGCGTCACATTCCAGCTGCACGAGGGCGAAGTGCTGGCCATTGTGGGCGAGTCCGGCTGCGGCAAGAGCGTCACTGCCCAGACCATCATGAAGCTCAACCCCATGCCCCCCGCCCGCATCCCCCAGGGCGAGGTGCGCCTGGGCGAGCATGACATTGTCAATGCCGGTGAGAAAGAGATGCAGAAGCTGCGCGGCAAGGAAGTTTCCATGATCTTCCAGGACCCCATGACCTGCCTGAACCCCACCAAGCACGTGGGCAAGCAGATCGTGGAGGCCATCCGCCACCACCAGCACCTGTCCGCCGCGGAGGCCCAAAAAGAAGCCATCAAGTATTTGAAGATGGTGAATATCCCCAACGCGGAGGAGCGGGCCAAGCAGTACCCCCACGAGTTCTCCGGCGGTATGCGGCAGCGCGCCATGATCGCCATGGCCCTGTCCTGCAACCCCAAGGTGCTCATCGCCGACGAGCCCACCACGGCTTTGGACGTGACCATCCAGGCCCAGATCATGGACTTGCTGGCGGAGATCAAAGAGGAAACCAACACCGCGATCATCCTCATCACCCATGACCTGGGCGTGGTGGCCGGCATGGCCGACCGTGTGGCGGTGATGTATGCCGGCAAGGTTGTGGAAACCGGCGCGGTGGAGGACATTTTCTACCGCAACGCCCACCCCTATACCCAGGCGCTGCTGAAGAGCCTGCCCACTGTGGACGCGGACAAGAAGGACCGGCTGGTGTCTATCCCCGGCACCCCCCCGGACCTGCTGGCCCCGCCCAAGGGCTGTGCCTTCGGCGCCCGGTGCAAGCATTGCATGAAGATCTGCCAGGAAGAGCAGCCCCCCGAGTTCACCTTGGGCGAGGGCCATGTGGCTTCCTGCTGGCTGCTCCATCCCGACTGTCCCAGCGCGGAAGAAAGGGGAGAGAAAGATGTCGACTAAGAATAACGAGGTGCTCCTCTCCCTGGAGGACATCTGCAAATACTTTAAAGTGTCCGGCGGCACCCTGAAGGCCGTGGACCATGTGAGCTTTGACATCCACAAGGGCGAAACCATGGGCCTGGTGGGCGAGTCCGGCTGCGGCAAGTCCACGTTGGGCCGCGTGGCCATGGGCATTTACCCTCCCACCCACGGCAAGCTGACCTACAAGGGCAAGCAGGTGAACCTGAAGCACGCCAAGGACCGCTTCAATTACTCCAAGGTGGCCCAGATCATCTTCCAGGACCCCTACGCCTCCCTGGACCCCCGTATGACGGTTTCCTCCATCATCCAAGAGGGCATGGAGATCCACAATATGTACGACGCCAAGCGCCGCAAGGAGCGGGTGTACGAGCTGCTGGAGATGGTGGGCCTCAACCGCGAACACGCCAACCGTTTCCCCCACGAGTTCTCTGGCGGCCAGCGGCAGCGTATCGGCATTGCCCGCGCCTTGGCCATCGAGCCGGAATTCATCGTGTGCGACGAGCCCATTTCCGCTTTGGACGTGTCCATCCAGTCCCAGGTGATCAACCTTCTGGCGGAACTCCAGGAGCGTTTGGGCCTGACCTACCTGTTCATCGCCCACGACCTGAACATCGTCAAGTACATTTCCGACCGGATTGCCGTGATGTACCTGGGCAACGTGGTGGAACTGGCCAGCTCTGACGAGCTGTACAAGAACACCCTGCACCCCTATTCCCAGGCCCTGCTGTCGGCCGTGCCCATCCCGGACCCCAGCGCCGAGGCCCAGAAGCAGCGGATCATCATTTCTGGTGACGTGCCCAGCCCCATCAACACCCCCAAGGGCTGCAACTTTGCCGGCCGCTGCCCCAAGGCCTGCGACCAGTGCAAAGAGAGCAAGCCTCCCCTGCAGGAGATCACTCCCGGCCACTTTGTGGCCTGCCATCTGGTGCAGCCCCAAAAGTAAAGACGAGGGTTTCAAGAAGCCTGCCGCAAGCCGCGGCGGGCTTTTTTGCTTCCGTTAGGGGCGATTTCCGGAAAAAAGGGGAACCCTACGGAGGGGAATCACAAAACTGGCTGAAAAAACAAGAGAAAAATTGTTCGGTACGGCAAAAATCGAAAAAGATGTGGATTTTTGTAGAAAACCGCCTGGATGTATGTTAAGATTTTATTAAGGAATGGCCTGGCAAAGGAAACGCGCGCTGGGTTAATAACGGTGTTTTCCAAAACGGAAAAGAAAGGAAAGGCAGGATCATGGAACAATCGGCTCAGTTTTTTTTCAGCCCTGAAAACCGTGTGGCCCCTCTGGGGATTGTGGCCTTAAACGGCGCTGAGGAGCTGGCGGACAAAATCGAGGCGCATCTGGTGCGCTGGACCAAGCAGGCAGGCATGGACTTCGACACCTTCCGCATTGGATGCAGCTGCCCCCGGTTCTCTTCGGGGGACGGCAAGGGCATTTTAAACAGCTCAGTGCGGGGCTATGACTTGTACTTTATCGTGGATGTAGGCAACTACAGCTGCACCTACAAGTATTTTGGCCAGGAAAACCATATGTCCCCTGACGACCATTTTCAGGACTTGAAGCGGCTGATCCAGGCCGCCATGGGCAAGGCCCACCGGATCAACGTGGTGATGCCCCTGCTGTACGGCGGGCGGCAGCACCGCCGCAGCTACCGGGAGTCCCTGGACTGCGCTTTCGCCCTGCAAGAGCTGAAAAATATGGGTGTGGACAGCGTGGTGACCTTTGACGCCCACGACCCCCGCGTTGCCAACGCGGTGCCCCTGATGAGCTTTGACAACCTGATGCCCTCTTACCAAGTGCTCAAGGCCATGTTCAAGGCGTTCCCCGACCTGTCCACTGACCGGGAGGACTTTATGGTGGTTTCCCCCGACGAGGGCGCCCTGAACCGGAATATGTACTATGCCTCCGTGCTGGGCTGCGAGCTGGGGATGTTCTACAAGCGCCGGGACTACTCCCGCATGGTGGACGGCCGCAACCCCATTGTTGCCCACGAGTACCTGGGCAGCGACGTGGCCGGCAAGGACGTGTTTGTGTCTGACGACATCATTTCCTCCGGCGAGTCCATGCTGGACATTGCCTACAACCTGAAGAAGCGCAACGCCAAGCGGATCTTCACCTATGCCACCTATGCCATCTTTACCAATGGCCTGGAATCCTTTGACAAGGCTTACCAGGAGGGCATGATCGACGGTGTGTTTGGCTCCAACCTGACCTATCGCACCGAGGCGCTGAAGAACCGTCCCTGGTTCTATGAGGTGGATGTTTCCAAGTACATTGCCTACTTTATCTCCGCCTTGAACCACGATATGTCCGTGTCCGCCATGATCGATCCCCATCAGAAGATCGACGCCCTGCTGGAGCGCCGCCGCCAGGAGCGCAGCTTGCAGCAAGGCGCCCAGCTGACTTTCTAAAGCAGCGGGCCGGCAGGCTTTTAAAAAAACGAAAACAGTGGCTTTGCAGAACGCAAGGCCACTTTTTTTGCACCTGCGGTGGGGGTCCGTGCCCGGACGGGGCAATCCGCACCTGCGGTGGGCACGCCGCACCTGCGGTGAGCAATCCGCCCCACTGCCTGCGGCAGGGGCGGGGGCAAGTCGACACGGGCTGGACGGGGTTCCCCATTTGCCGGCGGCAACGGAAGGGTTCTTCCCTTTTCCGGAAACACTATAAATCGCGGACTGCGAGGGCGCCAACCCCAGTGTGGGGGGAGTAAGCGCAGCGCACGAAACCGCGACGAAAAAGTTCTTTGCCTACTTTCTTTCAAGAAAGTAGGGGGGGTTTACAAATGGAGGGAAAGCGCATATAATAAGGGCAAATGCAAAGAAGGAAAGAAGTACCTGTCCCGCCCGGCGCCAGAGAGAAGGGGTCACCGGCTGCAAGCCCCGTCCACCGGGGGATGGGGAAATGCGTTCCGGAGCAGGCGGGGGGAAATCCCCACCCGGCGGGAGCCGTTATCAGCCAAACGAGCCTAAAAGCGAAGTGGGACCGCGAGTGATCATCGCCTTCGCAAACGCAGTTGCGTTTGCGGGGGCGTTTTTTTATCCCGGTCCCGTTTGAGAGAAAGGGGATGCTGCCATGTTTCGCACGCTTCGAGAGGACCTGGACGCGGTGATGGACCGGGACCCGGCCGCCCGTTCCCGGTGGGAAGTTTTCTTCCTGTATTCCGGGTTTAAGGCGGTCCGGTCCCACCGGAAGGCCAACTGGTGTTACCGCCACAACTTGAAGTTCCTGGCCCGTTGGATCTCCCAGCGTTCCCGCCGGAAAACCGGCATTGAGATCCACCCCGCCGCCCAGATCGGCCGGGGGCTGTTCATCGACCACGGCATGGGCGTGGTCATCGGCGAAACCACCCAGATCGGCGACAACTGCACCCTGTACCAGGGGGTCACCCTGGGGGGCACCGGCAAGGACCAGGGCAAACGCCACCCCACCTTGGGGAACAATGTCCTGGTGGGGGCGGGCGCCAAAGTGCTGGGCCCCTTTACCGTGGGGGATAACGCCCGGGTGGCTGCCGGGGCGGTGGTGCTGGCCGCTGTGCCGGAGGACGCCACCGCTGTGGGCGTCCCTGCCCGGGTGGTGAAGATCGGAAACCAGCGGGTGGTTCACCCCAGCCAGCAGCTGGACCAGATCCACGTGGCCGACCCGGTTTCCATGGAGCTGTGCAGGCTGCGGGGAGAAATCGAGCGGCTCCAGCGCCGGGTGGAAAGCCTGGAAGAGCCCGCCCCCCAGGAAGGATAAAAAAAGACCCGGCCCAGAGCCGGTGGAAGGAAACGGTGCCGGGAGTGCCCCGGCGGAAAGGATGGAACCTGTATGGAACTCTACAATACCCTCACCCAGAAGAAGGAGCCCTTTGTGCCCCACACCCCCGGCCAGGTGAAAATGTACACCTGCGGCCCCACGGTGTACCACTATGCCCACATCGGCAACCTGCGCACCTACATCATGGAGGACGTGCTGGAAAAATACCTCCGGTACGATGGCAACCAGGTGGACCGGGTGATGAACATCACCGACGTGGGGCATCTGTCCAGCGACGCGGATACCGGCGAGGATAAGATGCTGGCCGGCGCCCGCCGGGAGCACAAGACCGTGCTGCAAATCGCCCAGTTTTACACCGACGCCTTTTTCAAGGACTGCGAGAAGCTGAACATCCGCAAGCCCGACACCGTGGTGCCCGCCACCAGCCGGGTGGCGGATTTCATCCACATGGTGGAGGTGCTGCTGGAAAAGGGCTACGCCTATGAGGCCGGCGGCAATGTGTACTTTGACACGTCCAAACTGGAAAATTACTACGTGTTCGGCAACCAGAACAGCGAGGACCTGGCTGTGGGTGTCCGGGACAGCGTGGAAGAGGACGGCAATAAGCGGAACAAGACCGACTTTGTGCTGTGGTTCACCAAGTCCAAGTTCGACGACCAGGAGCTGAAGTGGGAATCCCCCTGGGGCCTGGGCTACCCCGGATGGCACATTGAGTGCTCTGCCATCTCCGTGAAGGAGCTGGGGGAGTACCTGGACATCCACTGCGGCGGCATTGACAACGCCTTCCCCCACCACACCAACGAGATCGCCCAAAGTGAAGCCTACCTGGGCCATCCCTGGTGCAAAAACTGGTTCCATGTGCTCCATTTAAACGACGCCCGGGGCAAGATGAGCAAGTCCAAGGGCGGGTTCCTGACCGTGTCCCTGTTGGAGGAGAAGGGGTACGACCCCCTGGTGTACCGGCTGTTCTGCCTCCAGTCCCATTACCGCAAGCCCCTGACCTTCTCCTTTGAAACCCTGGACAATGCCGCCCAGGCGTACCAAAAGCTGGTCCAGCGCATCGCCGCCCTGAAAGCGGATGGCGACCCGGATTTGGAAGCCGCAGTGCCTTACCAGGAGAAATTCAAAGAGGCCCTGGGCAACGACCTGAACACCTCCCTGGGGCTGACGGTGCTGTACGACGTGCTGAAAGCCGATTTGACCGATGCCACCAAGCGGCACCTTGTCGGGGACTTTGACCAGGTGCTGTCCCTGGGCCTGCTGGAAGCCGCGGCCAAGGGGGCGAAACCCGCCGGGAAGGAGCTTTCCGCTGAGGAAGCCGCAGAGATCGAAGCGTTGATCGCAAAGCGTGCCGAGGCCCGGAAGAACAAGGATTGGGCCACCGCCGACGCCATCCGCGACCAGCTGGCCGCCCGCCACGTGGTGATGAAGGATACCGCAAACGGCGTGGAGTGGCACGTGGGTCCGTGACCGGACGGGGCGATCCGCCCTCTTGCGTTCCGCAAGGGCGGGGGCAAGTCGCCACGGGCTGGACGGGGTTCCCCCTTTTCTGGCGGCCGCCTCGGTCGGTGCTGGTGCCCACCGGGCACCGGCACCGCTAATTGCATCCAGGCACAGCCTGGGGAGTAAGCGCAGCGCACGAAATAGCGACTTGCTCAGCCCGAGCACGAGCCTATTGACTTTACCCCATTAAAAGAGTAAAATACAGTGTAAGGAAAAGCCCAACGGTGGGAGTGCCGTTGGGTTTTTGTCTATCGAAAATGCAGAGGAGGATCCTATCATGGAAATTTGTGGGAAGCGGGAGATGGAACTGCTGAAGAAGATCGGCTTTACCCGGATTGCCGGCTCTCCTGAGGAGGAGAAAGCCGCCCAGATCCTGAAAGCGGAGTGCGACGCCATCGGTGTGCCCGCCATCATTGAGCCCTTTGAGATCGAGCAGGGCATTGTGGAAGAGGCCAAGCTGGAGATTCTGGAGCCCTTCCATCAGGAGTACCCCGTCACCGGGTACCAGTGCGCGGAAAACACCCCCGAGGGGGGACTCACCGCTGAGTTTGCCTATGTGGCCAACGCCACCGATGTGGACTTGATGGACGTCCGGGGGAAGATCGTGCTGGTCAACGGCTTTGTGCGGCTGCCCCTGTTCCGCAAGCTGATGAAGGCCGGCGTGGCGGGCATCGTGTCCATGGAAGGCGAGCTGCGGGACAAGCGGGACGAAACCGACCTGTCCACCAGGAAGCTGCGCCGGACCCTGCGGGCCTTCGGCAACGTGCCCATGGTCCACACCCGGGTGGCTGACGCCATGGACATGGTCCGCAAGGGCGCCTGCAAGGCCCGCATCGTCCTGAAGGGCCGCACCGAAGAGTGGACTTCCCACAACGTGATCGCCACGGTGCTGGGCACCGAGCGGCCGGAAGAGATCATCTCCTTCGGCGCCCACTACGATTCCGTGGACTTCTCCAAGGGCGTGTACGACAACGGCGCGGGCAGCGTCATCAACATGGAAGTGCTGCGGTACTTCAAAGAGAATCCCCCCAAGCGCACCCTGAAGTTTATGTGGTACGGTTCCGAGGAGATCGGCCTGGAGGGCAGCTGGGCCTATGTGAAGGGCCACAAGGAAGAGCTGAAAAACCACCTGCTGATGATCAACGTGGACGTGGGCGGCCCTGTGCTGGGCACCGACCGCATTGCCGCCACCGCTGAGGAGAAGCTGGCCACCTACCTGGAGTACTTTGTGAAGATCCACGGTTTTGCCGCTGAGGTGAAGCAGGGCATCTACTCCAGCGACTCCATCCCCTTTGCCGACAGCGGCATCCCCGGGGTGAACTTCACCCGGTTCGGCAACCAGGGCGCGGCGTACATCCACAACCGTTTCGACACCCTGGACTTCCTCTCTGACGAGGCCCTGGCCAAGACCACCCGCATCGTGCTGGCCTTTGCCCAGGAGATGGCCAATGCCGCCCTGCTGCCTGTGGAGCGGAAGATCCCCCAGAACATGGTGGAAGAAGTGGAAAAATACCTGTTCAAGAAAGAGCTTTCCGAGGTGGAGGAGAAGTAATCCCCCCACACCCGGAAATCAAAAGACCCGCTGGGCGGCCCAGGCCGTGCAACGGGTCTTTTCGCGCTGGCGTCAAGGTTGTTCTGCCCAGGGGTTGGGCACTTTCACCAGGCCCTGAGGTCCCAGCCGGTACAGGGTGGAGCACACTTGCCCCAGGTATTTCCGGTCGTGGGAAACGCTGAGGATGCACCCTGGGAAATCCGCCAGGATGCCCCGGATCACCGGCCCGGACAAGGGGCTGAAATTCCGGGTGGGTTCGTCCAGCACCAGCACATTGGCCCCATCCAGGATCATCTTTAAAAAGAACAGCTTGGCCCTCTGCCCGCCCGAAAGCTCCCCAATGGCGTGCTCCTGCTCCTGGGGGGTGTACTTCATGCTGCCCAGGTAGGTCTTTACCCGGGTGAGCTCCTCTTTTTCCCAGCTTTTTGCTAGGAATTCCACCGGGGTCAGGGTTTGGTCCACGGTTTCCCCGTAGTCCTGGGGCATATAGGCCGCCCGCAAGTCTGTCCGGGGCAAAACCTCCCCGGCGATCTGCCGCAGCAGGGTGGTTTTTCCCGCCCCGTTTGGCCCGATGATCCCCACGTGTTCCGGCCCCCGCACATACAGCCGCAGGTTTTCAGCCAGGAGCCGTTCTTGGGTTTCCAGCCGGGGCAGGGAGAAGTCCAGCACGGTCTTCCCCGCGGGAAGGGCCACGCCCTCCCCAAACCCCACCAGGATGGGCTCTTCGCTGTCGGGGAATTCCGTCAGGTCCTGCCGTTCCCGGTCCAGCCGGTGCTCCAGGGACTTCACCGCCTTCATCTTCTTTTTCAGCAGCTGGCCCACATGGTCCCGCTCCGCCCGGGAGATGGTGTCCATCCGGTGCTCCACCTTCTGCCGGATCTTCCGGAAGCGTTCCTGCTGCTTTCTGTCCTCCTCCCGCTCCTTTTTCGCCACTTGCTCCTGGTGGGCAAAGGCTTGCAGCCGCTGCTCCACATAGGGGCGGTAGCCCATCCGGGCCAGGGTCCAACGGGGCAGGGTCTTGCGCCGCAGCTGCTCCATGTGCAAAATGACGTTGGCAGTGGCCTCCAACAGCATTTCGTCGTGGGAGATATACAGCACCGGCACGGGGCATTCCCGGATGAAGGTTTCCAGCCAAGAAAGGGTTTCAATGTCCAGGTCGTTGGAAGGTTCGTCCAGCAGGTAGCAGTCCGGGCGGCGAAGGGTCAAAAGGGCCAGGCGCAGCTTTACCTTTTCCCCGCCGGAAAAGGTGGACATCTTCCTGTCTGCGTAAAACCACTCCAGGGGGAAGCGCAGCTGTTTGGCCGCCGCTGCCAGCTCCCCGGGGGAGGCGTCCAGGAAGGCTGGCTCTTCACAGCAGAACTGGTAGGCGGAAAGCCCTGCCTGCTCCGGGGGCAGCTCTTGGGACAGGTATCCCAGGATCATGCCGTCTTTCTGAATGGTCCCGGTGTACTCCGCATAGCCCTCCACCAGGGCCGGGTCGTAGAGGAGCTTCAGCAGGGTGGACTTCCCGTTGCCCTCCTCCCCGATGATGGCCGTTTTATCCCCCGGCCCCAGGGCAAAGGTGAAGTCTTTCACCAGCTGGCGCAGGTCTTTTTTCATGGTGACGTTTAAGTTCCGAATTTGCAGCATAAAACCTCCTTGGGTACAACAAAGGGCCTGTTCCGCTGCCGGAACAGGCCCATCATCCCCAGGGAAAGGCAGGCCAAAGCCAGAATGCCCTGGCGCTGGCTGCAAAAAAAGGATGGCCAAGCCATTAAAACCGGCAGCACGGAACCGCCCCCGGGCCATGCCCGAAAGCCTCTTTCCGATTTTCCCGATTTAAGGCTTATTTGCGCATCCTTTCACTCCATTCATAAGGTCGTTAGGCACAGGATAGCACGAAGGGGCTGGTTTGTCAACCGGCTGGGGGAAAAAAGAAATGTTGACAAACCAAGGAGAGTCCCCTATGATACAAATCAAAAGGAGGGGAGAGCCATGGGGGAAAAACCCGTGCTTACCTTGATGGTGGGCCTGCCGGGGTCGGGGAAAACCACCCTGGTCAAACGTTTGGAAGCGGAAACAGGGGCGGTCCGGTTCACCCCGGACGAGTGGCATTTGTTCCTCTTTGGGGACGACTTCCACCACCCGGAGGAACACGCTCTCCACGATGCCCGCCACGACCGGGTGGAACAGCTGATGTGGTCCCTAGGGAAAGGATTGCTCCAAAAAGGCGTCAGCGTCATTTTGGATTTTGGCTTTTGGGCCAGGGAAGAGCGGGAGGAAAAGTACCGGGAGGCCATGGCTTTGGGGGCCCGGTTCCAAATCTGCTATGCCCACGCCCCCTTGGAGGAGCTGTGCCGGCGGCTGTCGGCCCGGGGAAAAGAGGGCCGGGAGGATGTGTTTTCCACCATCACCCGGGAAGATGTGGAAAGCTGGGCAAAGCTGTTCCAGCCTCCCGACCCGGAGGAACTGGCGGGGAAGTATCCACAGGGATAAAAAACATTTGTTCGGAAATTTAGGGAAATCCATTGCTTTTCCCAGTGGATTCTTTTATAATAGGAGATAGAAAATCCAACGCTTCACAGGAGGTTTTTGATATGGCGGAAAGCAAGCGCGCGGCCAAGGCCGCCAACCCCGCAGAGGACAAGGCGAAGGCTTTGGAAACGGCCCTGGCCCAGATTAAAAAACAGTTTGGCGAGGGCGCCGTCATGCGCCTGGGGCAGGATTCCGCCCTAAACGTGGAGGCCATCCCCACAGGCTCCCTTTCCCTGGACCTGGCGTTGGGCATTGGCGGCGTGCCCCGGGGCCGGATCATCGAGATCTACGGGCCGGAATCCTCCGGCAAGACCACCCTGGCCCTCCACTGCATTGCCGAAGGCCAGAAGCGGGGCGGCAACGCGGCCTTTATCGATGTGGAACACGCCTTGGACCCGGTGTACGCCGGCAACCTGGGCGTGGATGTGGACAGCCTGCTGGTGAGCCAGCCGGACACCGGCGAGCAGGCATTGGAGATCACCGAGGCACTGGTGCGCTCCAACGCCATCGATGTGATCGTGGTGGACTCTGTGGCGGCCCTGGTGCCCCGGGCGGAGATCGAAGGGGAGATGGGCGACTCCCACGTGGGCCTGCAGGCCCGGCTGATGAGCCAGGCCCTGCGGAAGCTGGCCGGCGCCATCTCCAAGTCCAACTGCGTGGCCATCTTCATCAACCAGCTCCGTGAAAAGGTGGGCGTTATTTACGGGAGCCCGGAAGTCACCCCCGGCGGCCGGGCATTGAAATTCTACTCTTCCGTGCGTATCGAAGTGCGCAAAGCCGAGGTCATCAAAAGCGGCACAGACATCATCGGCGCCCGCACCCGGGCCAAGGTGGTGAAAAATAAGATCGCTCCGCCTTTCCGCACGGCGGAGTTCGACATCATGTACGGCACCGGTATCTCCCGTATGGGCGAGCTGTTGGATATCGCCGTGAAACTGGAGATCGTCCAGAAGAGCGGCGCTTGGTTCTCTTACAATGGGACGCGCATTGGCCAGGGCCGGGATAACTCCAAGGAGTTTCTGGCGAACCATCCGGAGATGGCCAGCGAGATCGAGCAGCTGGTGCGGGAAAACGTGGACAAGCTCTACGATAAGATCCCCAACCGGCCTGCCCCCAAGGACGTGGCAAAACCGGTGGAGATGCCCGACCTGGAGGAGGCCCAGCAGACCTTGGCGCCCCCGCCCGCCAGTAAGACGGCTGCCAAGAACAGCATTGACATCACCGTGGACGACGACTGATGGAGCTGACAGCGGCGGAGCCCCGGCGGAAAGGCTTGGTCCAGCTGTACTTGGACGGCCAGCCGGGGCCGAAAATCGATGAAGAGGTGTTTGCCCTTTCCCGGCTGAAGGCCGGGGAGGAGCTCGACCTGGAGGAACTGGAAGCCCTGGTTGAGCGTTCCGATGCCCGGCGTGCCCGGGAGAAGGCCCTGTACCTGTTGGAGCACCGCAGCCACAGCAAGCGGGAACTGACGGAGAAGATCGCCCGGACAGCGGCCTCCCGTCAGGCGGCCCAAGCGGCGGCGGACCACTTGGAGGAGATCGGGCTGATCGACGACCGGGCTTACGCGGAGAGCTATGCCCGGGAGCTGGTGGTGCGCAAGCGCTACGGCGTGCGGCGGGTCCGGCAGGAGCTTTCCCGGAAGGGCATTTCCCCGGAGATCCAAGAGGAGGTGCTCTGCGCCTATGAGGACGGGGGAGAGGCCGCCCGGGAGAACATCGCCCTGGTGCTTCAGCGGCGGTATCCCTTGTGGCGGGAGGACGAGAAGTCCCGCCGGCGGGCTGTGGCGGCCCTGCAAAGGCTGGGGTACTCTTACAGCCAAATCTCGGCGGTGATGGGCCAGCCGGAGGAATGGGAATAAGGAAAAGCCGGACAAAGTGCCGGCTTTCTTTTTTTGCCGCCCACAAAACGGAAAAAAGGGAGGATAGCTGAGACTAACCTGCGCGCCTTGTCTTGACAAGGGCCGGGGGAGCCAGTATAATCAAGCGGTAAGGAAAGTATACCGAATCGGTATACTTTCGACGAAAAGGAGAAAGAACCTAGGGAAGAGGCGGTCCATTATGAGCGAAGCCATTTTGCGCCTGGAAAATATCCATAAAAGTTTTGACGGCACACCGGTGCTGCGGGGCATCGATTTAGAGGCAAAGCAGGGGGAGTTCATCACCCTGCTGGGGTCCTCGGGCTGCGGGAAGACCACCACCCTGCGGATCATCGCGGGGCTGGAGAGCCCGGACCAGGGCCGGGTGCTGCTGGAGGGCAAGGACATGACCGACGCCCAGCCCAACAAGCGGGACGTGAACACGGTGTTCCAGAACTATGCCCTGTTCCCCCACATGAGTGTGGAGCAGAACATCGGCTATGCTTTGAAGATCCGCAAGCGGCCCAAGGCGGAGATCCAGGAAGAAGTGAAAAAGATGCTGGAGCTGGTGCAGCTTTCCGGCTTTGAGCGCCGGAAGCCCTCGGAGCTTTCCGGCGGGCAGAAGCAGCGGGTGGCCATTGCCCGGTCGCTGATCAACCGCCCCAAGCTGCTGCTGCTGGACGAGCCCCTGGGGGCTCTGGATCTACAGTTGCGGCGGCAGATGCAGCAGGAGCTGAAACGCCTGCAAAAGAAGCTGGGCATCACCTTTATCTACATCACCCACGACCAGGAGGAGGCCCTGAATATGTCCGACCGGATCGCTGTCATGCGGGAAGGCCGGTTTGAGCAGATGGGCACCCCCTCCCAGGTGTACGATTCCCCCAAAACCGCCTATGTTGCCCGGTTCGTGGGGGAGGCCAACATCGTCCAGGGCACGGCGGGAGCTGTCCAGGGGGGCGTGGTGGAGTTTTTGGGCCAGGGGGGTAAAGCCTCCTTTGGCAGCCGCGGATACCAGTTTGCCCCCGGCGCCCCGGTGGCTTTGGCGGTCCGGGGGGAACAGGCCCAGGCCGTGAAAGGGGAAGAAGGCCCCGGCCTGCCTGGGATGGTGACGGAGAAGAGCTTTGCCGGCGGGATGCTGCGGCTCACCGTGGCCCTGGGCGGCGGGGAGTTTGTGTGCAGCCGCCACGGCATCGACTGGGAGCTGGCCCCCGGGGACAAGGTGCGCATCACCTGGGCGCCGGAAGATGCCTGCCCGGTGGACGTGCCGGAAGCCCGGCCCCAGGCAGGGGAGGAGGCGTGACCATGGAACAAGGAACGTCCCGTTTAAAGCGGAAACAGGCCCGGGGCCAGTTTTTGATGGCCCTGCCCCTGATCGTGTTTACCGTGCTGTTCATTGTGGGGCCCATTGTGTACATGGTGGTTTTGAGTTTCCTCACCCGGGGGGAAACCTGGGGCGTGGTGCCGGAATTCACCCTGAAAAACTACGGGGACATCACCCAGCCGGTGTACCTCCAGACCTTTGGCCAGTCCCTGCGGCTGGCGGTGATCAGCACCCTGTTGGTGATTGCCCTGGGCTACCCCTTTGGGTACTTCATGGCCAAGTTGGGGCCCAAGTGGAAAAAACGCACCATGCTGCTGCTGATGATCCCCTTCTGGACCAGCTCCCTGATCCGGCTGTACGGGTGGATCATCATTTTCCGGGCGGGGGGCGTGTTGGATACGGTGCTGCAAGGGCTGCACATCACCGAGGAGCCCTTAAAGCTGTTGTACACCTACCCGGCAGTGGTGGTGGGCATGGTCTACGCCCTGCTGCCTTTTATGATCTTTGCCGTGTATTCCAGCGCGGAAAAGCTGGACTTCAGCCTGGTGGAAGCCGCCCGGGACCTGGGGGCCTCCCCCATGAAGGCTTTCCTCACCGTTTCCCTGAAGCTGACCCTGCCGGGGCTGCTCTCCGGGGTGGTGCTTACCTTTGTGCCCAGCATGGGGCTGTTCTTCATTGCGGACATCCTGGGGGGCAACAAGGTGGTGCTGGTGGGCAACGTGATCCAGGAACAGCTGATGAAGGCCCACAACTGGCCCTTCGCGGCGGCCCTCTCCGTGGTGCTGCTGGTGCTGACCACGGTGATCATCTGGCTGTACCGCAAACTCTCCGGCGTGAAAGACCTGGAGGGGATTGTTTAAGGTAGAAGAAAGGAGCAGCTCCATGAAAAACCGCACAAAGCTGCCCAACGTGTATTTGGGCGTGCTGTTGGCTTTGATGTACGTCCCCATTTTGCTGGTGATCGTGTACTCCTTTAACGAGAGCAAGACCAGCGCCGTGTGGGCTGGGTTCTCTTGGAAGTGGTACGAGCAGCTGTTCCGGGACGAGGACCTGTTTGAAGCGCTGAAAAACTCCATTGTGCTGGGGGTGCTATCCAGCTGCGCCGCCGCGGTGATCGGCACCCTGGGGGCCTATGGCATGAGCAAAGTGAAATTCCCCCTGAAAGGCGCGGTGGAGTATGTGTCCACCCTGCCCATCATGATCCCCGAGATCATTTTGGGCATGGTGTTTATGGCCTTCTTCTCCCTGCTGGGCCTGCCCTTCGGCATGACCACCCTGGTGATCGCCCACACGGCCTTTTCCATCCCCTATGTGTTCATGCTGGTGAAGGCCCGGCTGGTGGGCATGGACCAAAGCCTTTTGGAGGCCGCCCAGGACCTGGGCGCCGCCCCGGCCCGGGTGTTCTTTGACATCACCCTGCCCCTGGTGGCCCCGGCCATTGCCTCGGGGATGCTGCTGGCCTTTGCCATGAGCATGGACGACGTGATCATCAGTGTGTTTGTCACCGGGGTGGGTACCAACACCTTGCCGGTGAAGATCTATTCCCAGTTAAAAACCGGGGTGACCCCGGAGATCAACGCCCTGTGCACCCTGCTGTTTGTGGCCACCCTGCTGCTGTGCGGGCTGGCGGCGCTGCTGGGCAGGGCGCCTAAAAAACGCAAATCTGAAAGGATGTGACCGCTTTATGAAACGAATTCTTGCTGCGGCCCTTGCCGCCCTGCTGCTGGTGTCCTCTTTCGCCGGATGTTCCGGCGGGAAGGCGGAAAACGGCGAACTGGTGCTCTACACCTGGGAGGGGATGTTCCCCCAAGAGGTGCTGGACGCCTTCACCGAGGAAACCGGCATTGAGGTGAACTACTCCAACTTTGACACGGACGAAACTATGCTGGCCAAGCTGGAGGCTGCCAAGGGCGGGGACTACGACCTGGTCATCGCCGACGACTACATCATTGAAACCGCCATCCAGGAGGGGCTGGTCCAGGAGCTGGACACCTCCAAGCTGGAGAATTACGGCAGCATCAACCCTGTGTACCAGGGGCAGTTCTTCGACCCCGAGAACAAGTACACCGTCCCCTACGGCGCCGGGGTGCAGACCATCGTCTACGACCCCAGCCTGGTGGACATTGAGATCCAAGGCTACGCCGACCTGTGGGACGAGAGCCTGAAAGACAACGTGGGTGTTATCGACAGCTACCGGGTGATCGATGGTATGGCGCTGAAGGTCCTGGGCGAAAGCTACAACACCGAGGACGCCGCTGCCATCGAGGCCGCCGGGGACAAGCTGTTGGAGCTGGCCCCCAACATCCGGCTGATCAAGGACAACAACACCCAGGACGACCTGCTCTCCGGTGAGGTGGGCGCGGCGGTGCTGTACACCTCCATGGTGACCCTGGCCAAAATGACCAACCCCGACCTGAAAGTGGTGTTCCCGGAGGAGGGTATCGGCTTTGGCGTCATGGGCCAGTTCATCCCCTCCGACGCGCCCAACGCGGAGAACGCCTACAAGTTTATGGACTACATCCTCCAGCCGGAGGTGTCTGCCCAGTGCTTTGAGTACATGGGCTACTACTGCACCAACAAGGACGCAGAGCAGTACATCTCCGAGGAGTACCGGGATTTCCTCACCTTGCCGGAGGGCATCGACATGGAGAACATGGAGATGATCGAGAACATCTCCGCCGAGGCTGTGGAGGTCCACAACCGGGTGTATACCGAGTTTAAGTCCGCCTGCGGCCAGTGAGCGGGTGCCCCCGCTGGGCGAGTCCGCCCTACTATCGTTTGAGAAGAAAAAAGACAGCCAGGCAAAGGCTTGGCTGTCTTTTTTTATCTTCCTTTGGGAGATGGCCTGGGAGGGCCTAAGAGATCACCCCGGGGCGCGCGCCCGCTGACCACCCGGTCCAGGCCGGACCAGTCCTGTGCCACTTGGATGTCCTCCAGGCCCGCTTTGGTAAACAGCTCCGCCACGGCGGCGCCTTGGGTTTCGCCGATCTCCACTGCCACCACGCCGCCGGGGCGCACCAGGGGCGCCCACAGGTTGGCGATGGCCCGGTAAAACAGCAGGCCGTCCGCCCCACCGTCCAGGGCCAGGGAGGGCTCTTTCTGCACCTCCGGCTGCAAGGCGGGCAGTTCCCCCGTTTCAATGTAGGGCGGGTTGGAGGCCACAAAGTCCAAACTGCCCGGATCAAACGAAGCGGCAAGCGGCCGGGAGAGCACGTCCCCCAGCAGGGGTAGGATCTGCCCCTTGCCATGGCGGGACAGGTTTTCCCGCAGGTAGGGCAGGGCCTCGGTGGAAAGCTCCACACACTGGGCGGTGGTTTCCGGCCGGAGGGTCAAAAGCCCCAAGGCCACCGCCCCGGTGCCGGCGCACAAGTCCAGGCCGTTGGGGGCGGGGCAGCTTTCCAGCCGCCGGGCCAAGGTTTCCACCAGCACGATGGTGTCTTCCCGGGGGCAGAGGACGCCTTCCCCTACCGCCAGGGAAAGCCCCATAAATTCCCACTCCCCCAGGATGTATTGCAGGGGCCGCCGGGAAGCCCGCTCCTCCACCGCCTGGAGGAAGGCCGCCTCCTGCTCCGGGGTGGGGGTTTCCTCCCCGTGGAGGGCCAGGCCGGTGCGGGTCAGGTTTAAGAAGCCCTGGGTCAGCAGGGCCGCGTCCACCCCGGGGGAATCCACCCCCGCTTTTTGCAGCCGCTGCCGGGCCAGCTGGTACAGTTCCTGGCAGGTCACCGGATCAGGTCCTCACCGTTTTCCGGAATGACAGCCTCCATGGCGGCGATGGCGGCTTCCATCATCTTGTCGTCCGGTTCCTTCACCGTCAGGCGCTGCATCCACAGGCCGGGGGCCACCAGCGCCCGGGTGAACCAGTTGTCGTGGCGGGCGCAGGCTTTCTGCATCTCATAGCCCAGGTTCATGATCACCGGGATGCACAGCAGCTTGGTGAAGGTCCGCAGGAAGGGGTTGGAGAAGGGGATGAAGAACCCCACAACAATGCCCAGCAGCAGCATCAGCAGCAGGAAGCTGGTGCCGCACCGGGGATGGAACCGCCCCTGCTTCCGGACGTTTTCCACGGTGAGGGGCAGGTCGTTTTCGTAGCAGAAGATGGTCTTGTGTTCCGCGCCGTGGTATTGGAAGGTGCGCTTGATATCGGGCACCATGCTGATGGCGGCCACATAGCCCACAAACAGGGCGATGCGGATGACGCCCTCAAAGATGGACCGCCACCCGGCGATGTCCGCCTGCACCGCCCCTTGCAGCAGGTTGAACAGCACAGTGGGCAGCAGGAAGAACAGCGCCACCGCCAGGGCCACGCCCAGCACCGAGGCCACAGCCATCAGGGCGCCGGTGAGCTTTTCTCCCAGGTGGTCGTTCAGCCACTTGTCCACGCCGGAAAGCTCCTCTTCCTCGTCCCCTTGGGTGATCTTGTCTGCGGAGAGGGACAGGGCTTTGTAACCCAGGCGGAAAGAGTCGATCAAAGAGAAAATGCCCCGGATGAAGGGCTTTCCCAAGATGGGGTATTGTTTGGTCAGCCGGGGGACGGCGATCTCCTCGGTGGAGATGTTGCCGTTTTCGTCGCAGAAGGCGGCGACGGTGCGCTTGGGGCCCACCATCATAATGCCTTCCATCAAAGCTTGGCCGCCGATGGTGGTAATTTTCTTGCTCATACGTAGGGGGTATCCTTTCCTGTGATAAAGTTTAAGAGCTCGGGGGTGCCGGTCAGCTGGGGATCGGCTTCCAGATGGGCGCAGGAGGGCAGGGAGATGGTCACAGTGGTGCCCACGCCTTCCTGGCTTTCGATCTCCAGCGCGCCGCCGTGGAGGCGGACGATCTCATCGGCCACCGCCAGCCCGATGCCCGAGCCCCGGACCAGCTGGTTGGCCTTGTAGAACTTCTTTTTCACGTTGGGCAGGTGCTCGGCGGGGATGCCGCAGCCGGTGTCGCTGATGGTCACCTCCACCCAGCCGTTGTCTTCCCGGGAGGACACGGTGATGGTCCCCCCGGTATGGGTGTATTTCAGGGCGTTGTCGATGATGTTGACGAAGACCTGCCGCAGCCGGTCCACGTCGCCGTACACAGGGGGCAGGGAGGGGGTTTCCTCATAGTGGAGCTGCTTGCCCTCGGTGCGGGCCCGGTCGGTGAACATATACACCGCCTCGTCCAGCTCTGCCAGGATGTCCAGCTTGGTGACCATCAGCCGCATCCGGTTGTTCTGCAGCCGGGAGAAGTCCAGCAGTTCCTCCACCAGCCCGGAAAGCCGTTCCGACTCCCGGATGATGACGTTCATGCCTTTTTCCGTGGTGACCGGGTCGGCGCCCTCTTGCAGGGTTTCGGCCCAGCCTTTGATGGCGGTGAGGGGGGTGCGCAGTTCGTGGGAAACCGAGGAGATAAAGTCGTTTTTCAGCTGCTCTGAGGCGCCCAGCTCCCCGGCCATGTCGTTGATGGCGTCGCACAGGCCGCCGATCTCGTCGTCCTTGGCCTTGTCGATGCGCACCGCGAAATCGCCCTGGGCGATCTGCCGGGCGCTTTGGCTCAATTGCCGCACCGGCACCAGGATGGAACGGATGAAGTATACGCCGGACAGGATTAGCAGCAGCAGGATCACGATCCCCACTGCCACCAGCAGCAGGATCACCAAGGAGATCTGCTGGTCGGCCCGTTCCATGGACACCAGGTACCGCACCGAGCCGATGAGCCCCCCGTTTTCGTCCCGGATCACCCGGGTGATGGCCATGGCTTTTTCCCCGGTGTTCAGGGTGCCGATCCACTGGCCTTCCCCCTTGGGGTTTTGCAGGGCCGTTTCATAGTCGGGCATTTCCTGGTTGTGGTCTGGTTCAAAGCCGGTGGAGGTGATGAACACTTGGCCGCTTTGGTCCAGGGCCATGATTTCCATTTGGTTTTTGTCTTGGAAAGCCGCGATATAGTCCCGGACAATGCCGGTGAAGGGCTGCCCGGAGCTGGAGGAAAGCCAGTTGAGCAGCTCGTCGGCCCGGCCGTTGAGGGTCTGTTCAATACTGTTGTAGGCAGAGCTTTTCACCATGAAGGACAAGGTGGTGATGGAAATGAGCAAAATGAGGAACACCACGCCGATGGTGTTGACCATCCAGCGGCGGGAAACCCCTTTGGAAAACATGGCGATCCTCCTTTCTGCCTGTGCTCGGGCTGGGCTCTTCGCAGTTTCGTGCGCTTGCGGCGGCTCACCTCCGCCCCTGCCGCAGGCAGAAGGGCGGGGTGCTCACCGCAGGTGTGGGCACTAGGCGTCCCAGCGGTAGCCCAGGCCCCAGACGGTGACAATGTGCTGGGGGTTGGAGGGCTCTTCCTCCACCTTCATGCGCAGGCGCCGGATGTTCACGTCCACAATCTTTTCCTCGCCGGTGTAGCCGGCGCCCCACACGTGCTTTAAAATATCCCCACGGTTCAGGGCCATCCCCGGGTTGGAGAAAAAGTACTCCATGATCTGGAACTCCACCTGGGTCAATTCGATGGGTTTGCCGTTTTTGCGGAAAGAGCGGTTGCGCAGGTTCAGGGAGAACTCCCCGGAAAGCAGCTCGTCCCGGGTATCGCTGTCCCGCCTGTCCGAGGCCAGGGCCACCCGGCGGTAGATGGCGTCCACCCGGGCCACCAGCTCCGAGGGGGAGAAGGGCTTGGTCACATAGTCGTCGGCGCCCATCATCAGGCCGGACACCTTGTCCATCTCCTGGGTGCGGGCAGACAGCAGGATGATGCCGATGGAGGGGTTTTTCCGCCGCAGCTCTTTGCACACCGCCAGGCCGTCGCGGCCGCCGGGCATCATGATGTCCAGCACTGCCACGTCGAAATCCCCTTTTTCCCGGTCGTAAAGCTCCAGGGCCTGGTCGCCGGTTTCCGCCTCAAAGGTTTCATAGCCGGCCCTCTGCAAGTTGATAACCACAAATTCCCGGATGTTCTGTTCGTCTTCTGCCACAAGGATCTTCCGCATAGAGAAACGCCCCTTTCTCAAACCAACACGGCCTGCCTGCCGTGATGAAATTATTCCTGGATCACCGTGAAATACCGTTTCACCTGGGCGACGGCCCGAAGATAGGCGGCGTCTTGGGTGAAGGTCTGGATGCCGTACACAAGGTCGCCTTGCTGGGCCAAAAGCTCGTAGCCGCTGGTGGTGCCCCGGCTGTCCCAAGCCGAGCGGGTGAACACCCGGATGGCAAACAGCGGCGAGCCCAACAGCTGGGAGGAGTCCTCCGCCGTGACCACTTCGGTGTAGGTCACCGTGCGGGTGGAGGTGTTGTTAGAGGCGGAGAGCTTGCCCAAAAGCCCCTGGGGCAGCCGGAACCAGTAGTTCTCGCCCAGGTTCATCAGGGCGGTGAGGGCCGTTTTAGAGGCTCCCGGGGGCTGGAAACTGACCCACTCCACCTGGTAGCTGGTGGAATCGAGGGAAACGCCTTCGGGCAGGCCCGGCAGCAGGCTTGCCACCGGCAGCTCCAGCAGCCCGTCGCCGTTGATGTCCTGGGAGGTGTAAATGGCCGAGGACGGCCTGGCAAACGGGTTTTGATAGCTTTGGGTGTTCACCCCGGCGGGGTCGTTTTTCAGCAGGCCGTTTTGCAGGGTGAACACCTGGGTGGTCATGCTGCCGTCGGCCTTGGCGCCGTCCACCACTACCCCGTAAAGATCCCTGCCCAGTTTGCCGAACTGGATGGAAACATAGCTGGTGACCGAGTTGTCGGCGCTGGCGGTGTGGACTTCCCGGAGGGTGTCCTCCTGCCAGGCGTACACGTGGGCCGTAGCGGGAAGGTCCCCGGTGCCCTCCTCTTCGGCGGCAATGTACATATCCACGGTAAATACTTCGTAAACGCCGTTTTCATCAAAGTCTGTGAGGGCCAGCTCGCCGTAAGTGCCCAGGGAGTATTCGGTGACGTTCCCCTCCTGGTAGAGGTAGGCGGAAACAGAGGCCGTGCGGCCTGTGGTGCCGGCGGCGCTTCCCCAGCCGATGATCACGTCATCTGCGCCGTCGCCGTTCAGGTCCCCAAAGCACACCAGGTCCACCTGGGTGGCAGTGTTCCCAAAGGAGGCGGCTGCCCGCCAGCGGTCCTGGCCCTTTTCCAAAAAGCGGACTTCCACGCCCCGGTCCAGGGCCACAAAGCCCACCGCGTCCTCCACGCCGTCCCCCGACCAGTCGTGCATGAGGATGGCCGAGCGGTGGTCCCCCCGTTTGGGGTACACCAACGTCAGCTCTTGCTGGTCCCCTTGGAGGAGCTCGTAAATGCCCTGCTGGTCCAGGCTGGCCCGGGGCGGGGACATCAGGTTTGGGGCGTCCAGCCCGGAGAAGGAGCACCCTGCCTGGGCCAGGCACAGCGCCGCGCCCAAGGCCAGGGAGGCCAAGCGCTTGATGGGCCGGATCTTCATGGGCGCCTCCTTTCCCGGCGGGCGGCTGCCCAGCCGATGGTTCCAAAACGCGGTAAAAAATCGATTCCCCATCATTATAGCACAGTTCCCCGCAAAAATCACCACCCAATCTGGCCGCCAGCAAAGCCTAAAGCAGGGGCCAGCCGGGGCAAATTGCGCGGCGGGCGTTGACAAACAGGGGGCTGGGAGGATAGAATCAGGGGAGAAAGGGGGAGGGCCATGCCTAGATTTTTTGTGGACGAAACGCCCGCTTCGGAATTTTTCATTGGCGGGGAGGACGGCAGGCACATTGCCAAGTCCCTGCGGATGCGGCCGGGGGAGGAACTGACTTTGTGCGACGGCCAGGGCCGGGACTACCCGGGGGTGGTCCTCTCCTGCACCGGGGAGGGGGCCTTGGTCCAGGTGGGGGAGGCTGTCCCCACAAGCAGCGAGCCGGCGGCGAAAGTCACCGTGTGCCAGTGCCTGGCCAAGGGCGACAAGCTGGAAACCGTCACCCAAAAAGCAGTGGAGCTGGGGGCGGCGGAGGTCTGGCCGGTGGAGAGCGCCCGGTGTGTTGTGCGGCTGGATGAGAAGTCCGCCGGGAAGAAAACGGCCCGGCTGCAAAAGATCGCCCGGGAAGCGGCCATGCAAAGCGGCCGGGGGATCATCCCCCGGGTGCTGGAACCGGCGTCTTTGAAAAAAGCCCTGGAAACCGCCGCCCGGGAAGGGGAGATCCTATTTTTCTACGAGCGGGGGGAAGAGAGCCTGAAAGCTGCCCTGAAAACCGCCGGGCAGCGGCTGTTCGTGTTCGTGGGGCCGGAAGGGGGCTTCTCCCCGGAAGAGGCGGCCCTGGCCCGGTCCCTGGGAGGAAAGGTGCTCACCCTGGGGCCTAGGATCCTCCGCACGGAAACCGCCCCCTTGGCGGCGCTGGCCTGTATTTTTTACGAGAAAGGCGACATGGAATTGGAAGGGAGGAACCAGCTTTGAAAAGCGTCTTGGTGACCGGGGCCTCGGGAGGCCTGGGTCGGGCCATGGCCCTGGAGCTTGCCCATCGTGGGTGGGGGGTGGCCCTCCACTACCACAAGAACCGGGAGGCCGCCCTGGCTGTGGAGGAGGACATCCGCCGGCTGGGGGGCGTGGCCCATACCTATCAGGCGGACTTGACCCAGGAGGCCCAGGTGGAGGCCCTGTTTGAGGCTGCCGAGAGGGACTTCGGCTTTTTAGAGGGCCTGGTGAACAACGCTGGTACAGCCTGGAAGGGCCTGTTTACCGACATGGCCCTGGCTGACTGGCAGGGGGTGCTGGATGCGGATTTGACCAGCGTATTTTTGTGCTGCCGCCGGGCGCTGCCCCCTATGATCCGGCAAAAGCGGGGGAGCATCGTCAACGTCAGCTCCATGTGGGGCCAGGTGGGCGCCTCCTGCGAAGCGGCCTACTCTGCGGCGAAAGCGGGGGTCATCGGCCTGACGAAAGCCCTGGCTAAAGAGGAAGGCCCTTCGGGGGTGCGGGTCAACTGCCTGGCCCCCGGGGTGATCGACACCCCCATGAACGGGGACCTTTCCCCGGCGGACCTGGACGCCCTTCGGGAGGAAACGCCCTTGGAGCAGATCGGCACCCCGGAAGAGGCGGCCCAGGCCGCGGCCTTCCTGCTGGAACAAGAGTTCCTCACCGGGCAGGTGCTGGGGCTCAACGGCGGGCTGGTGATCTGAGCGTTTTTTGGGGAAAACCATGGGAAACTATTGTCCCCTGGGGCAGGGACCAAAGGGGGGGAGGGTTTGACAAATCCTCCCTTTTCTTATAAAATAAAGAGGTTAACCACCCCTTGGGAGAAGCGCCGGGGACGCCGGGGAAAAAAACAGGGGGCCGGCAGAAATTACAAGTATTTTAACAGGAGATCGGGATATGAGCTTTCAGATTCTGGGTACAGGCAGCTTCGCACCGGAAAAGGTCCTCACAAACGGCGACCTTTCCAATATGGTAGAAACTTCAGACGAGTGGATCACAAAGCGGGTGGGTGTGAAAGAGCGCCATGTGTGCACCACCGAGAGCAATACGGACATGGGCGTGGCCGCGGCGTTGGCGGCCCTGGAAAACGCCGGTGTCAGACCCCAGGAGCTGGATCTGATCATTGGCGCCACCATCAGCGCCGATACCATCTCCCCCGGGCTGGCGGGCATGGTGCAGAACCGCATTGGCGCCGCCTGCCCTTGCTTTGACATGAACGTGGCTTGCCCGGGGTTCCTGTTCGCCCTGGACGTGGCCGCCGGGTTCTTTGCCCGCAAGGTGGTGAAGAAGGTGCTGGTGGTCAGCTCTGAGCGGATGAGCGGCCTGATCGACTGGGCCGACCGGGGCACCTGCGTCATCTTCGGCGACGGCGCCGGGGCCGCTGTGCTGGGGGAAGGGGACAACTACCTCTCCTCCACCCTGAGCACCATTGGCGGGGACAACGTGATCTCTATCCCCACCAAGTGGGACAATTCCCCGTTCTATGAAAAGGAACTGAAAAAGAACTGCGTGTTCATGGCCGGCCAGGAAACCTATAAGTTCGCGGTCACCTCCATGGTGCGGGACGTGCGGCTGGTGATGGAGCAGGCCGGGATCACCGGGGACCAGGTGAAGGCCGTCATCCCCCACCAGGCCAACTATCGGATCATCAACGAGGCCCGGCGCCGCATCCCGGAGATTTCCCCGGAGAAGTTCTTGACGAACATCGACCGGTTTGGCAACACCTCTTCCGCCAGCGAGCCCATCCTGCTGGACGAGGCCAACCGCCAGGGGCTTTTGCAGCGGGGGGATTACGTGGTGCTCACCGCCTTTGGGGGCGGGCTTTCCACCGCAGCCAGCGTGATCCGTTGGTGAGACGCGGGGGCGCCTTAAAAAATAGGCGGGGCTTCCCCGCTGTGGATAGAACCATAAGAGAAAGGATTGAAGCCTTATGATCAGAACGCCCATTTGTGACCTTTTGGGCATTGAATACCCCATTTTCCAGGGCGGTATGGCCTGGATCTCCGATGGCAAGCTGGCGGCGGCCGTGTCCAACGGCGGCGGCCTGGGCATCATCTCCGCCATGAACGCCAACGCCGAGTATCTGAAAAAGCAGATCGACTTGGCCCGCAGCCTCACCGACAAGCCCTTTGGCGTGAACATCATGCTCATGTCCCCTTTTGCCGACGAGGTGGCCAAGCTGGTGGCCGAGGAGAAGGTGGCTGTGGTCACCACCGGCGCGGGCAACCCCTCCCGGTATATGCCCATGTGGCTGGAAGCCGGCATCAAGGTGATCCCCGTGGTGGCAAGCGTTGCCATGGCCCGGCTGGTGACCAAGGCAGGCGCTGCGGCCATCATTGCTGAGGGCGGCGAGTCCGGCGGCCATGTGGGCGATTTGACCACCATGGTGCTGGTGCCCCAGGTGGTGGACGCCACCACCCTGCCCGTTCTGGCGGCAGGCGGCATCGGCGACGGCCGGGGCATCGCGGCGGCCTTCCAGCTGGGCGCCGTGGGCGTCCAGGTGGGCACCCGGTTCCTGGTGGCTGAGGAGTGCGGCGTCCATCCCAACTACAAGAAAAAGGTCTTAAAGGCCAACGATATCGCCACCATGGTCACCGGCAAGCGGCTGGGCCATCCGGTGCGGCAGATCAAGAACCAGTTCGCCAAAGAGTACCAGAAGGCCGAGTACAGCCAGATCTCCGACGAGGAGCTGGAGAAGCTGGGCAGCGGCGCCCTGTACCGGGCCGCTGTGGAAGGCGACGAAAAGACCGGCGACTTCCTGGCCGGGCAGGTCGCCGGCATGGTGAACAAAGAGCAGCCCGCCGCCGAGATCATCCAGGAGATGTTCCAAGAGGCGGAAGAGGTGCTGAAAGGAGCGGCCAAATGGGTAAAATAGCCTTTGTTTTCGCGGGCCAGGGGGCCCAGTACAGCGGCATGGGCCAGTCCTTGTGTGAGGCAAGCCCCGCCGCCAAGGCCGTGTTCGACGCCGCCGACAAGCTGCGTCCCGGCACCAGTGAGCAGTGCTTTGCCGGCACCGCTGAGGAGCTGTCCATCACCAAGAACACCCAGCCCTGCCTCTACTGCGTGGACCTGGCAGCCGCCAAGGCCCTGGAGGAAGCAGGCGTGACCCCCGACTATGTGGCGGGCTTCTCCCTGGGGGAGATCGCCGCTCTCAGCTTTGCCGGGGTGTTCAGCGAAGAGCAGGGGTTCGATTTTGTGTGCAAGCGGGCCGAGGCCATGCAGAAGGCCGGGGAGGAAAACCCCGGGGCCATGGCCGCCGTGCTGAAGCTGAAGAATGAGCAGGTGGAAGAGCTGTGCGCCGGCTTTGAGAAGGTGTGGCCCGTCAACTACAACTGCCCCGGGCAGCTGGTGTGTGCCGGGGAGAAGTCCCAGATCGAGGCGTTCTGCGGCAAAGTGGCCGAGGCTGGCGGCAAGGCTGTGCCTCTGGCAGTCAGCGGCGGGTTCCACTCCCCCTTTATGGAGAGCGCTTCCCAGACCCTCCGTGGGGTGCTGGAGCCTATGGAGCTTTCAGAGGCCCGGGTGCCGGTGTACGCCAACTACACCGCCCAGCCCTACGATGGCTCTGCCAAAGAGCTTCTCACCCAGCAGGTGAAAAACCCGGTGCGGTGGCAGGAAACGGTGGAGCGTCTGGTGGAACTGGGCGTGGACACCTTCATCGAGTGCGGCCCCGGCAAGACCTTGTGCGGGCTGATCCGCAAGACCGCCAAGGGCGTGAAGACCCTGAACGTCCAGGACGGGGAAACCCTCCAGACGGCGTTGGAGGCCGTGAAGGCCCAGGGATGACCAATTTTGTAAGGACCCCCAGGGCGGGGAGTGCGGGGGAACGCCCCTCAGACCGCCTGGCGGGGATGCCATAGAGAATGCTTTTTACCAATCTTACTTAAAAGAAGAAACCAAATAAGCCGTCCCCAGCCGGGGGCAGACAGGAGGTCAGATATATGAAGCTGGAAGGAAAGATCGCGCTGATTACCGGCGCTTCCCAGGGGTTGGGCAAGGCCATCGCCTTGAAGCTGGCGGAAAACGGCGCCGACGTGGCTGTGATCTATGTGGGGCCGGAAGAGCCTGCCCTGGAAACCTGCAAAGAGATCCAGGCCCTGGGCCGCCGGGCAGTGAGCTATCCCTGCGACGTGCGGGACGAGAAGGCCGTGGAAGAAACCGTGGCCGCGGTGAAGAAGGACCTGGGCAAGGTGGACATCCTGGTGAACAACGCCGGTGTCACCCGGGACGGCCTGATGGTCACCATGAAGGACGCCGACTACGACATGGTGCTGGACATCAACCTGAAGGGCGCTTTCCACATGATCCGCGCCTGCTACCGGGACTTTATGCGCAAGAAGAGCGGCAAGATCATCAACATCAGCTCCATCGCGGGCCTGGTGGGCAACGTGGGCCAGGTGAACTACGCCGCTTCCAAGGCGGGGCTCATCGGCATGAGCAAGTCGGTTGCCAAGGAGCTGGGCAGCCGGGGCGTTTGCTGCAACTGCATTGCCCCTGGGTTCATCGAAACCGCCATGACCAAGGACATCAAAGAGGACAACCCCCTGCTGGCGCAGGTCCCCATGCGGAAGATGGGCACCCCCGAAGATGTGGCCAACCTGGCGCTGTTCTTGGCCTCCCCCGAGTCTGACTACATCACCGGCGAAACCATTCGTGTGGACGGAGGCCTGGCCATATGAGAAGAGTCGTTATCACGGGCATGGGCTGCGTCACGCCCATCGGCAACGATGTGCCCACCTTTTGGGAGAGTTTGAAAAACGGCAAGTGCGGCATCGGTCCTATCACCCACTTTGACACCACCGACTACAAGGCCAAGGTGGCCGGCGAGGTGAAGGACTTCGACCCCTTGCAGTACATGGAAAAGTCGGAGATCCGGAAATTCGACGTGTTCTGCTGGTATGCCATGGCCGCGGCCACCCAGGCCGTGGAAGAGAGCGGTATCAAAGATACCCTGCCCCCCCAGCGCATCGGCACCTATTTTGGCTCCGGCATCGGCGGCATGGGCACCTTTGCCGAGGAGCAGAAAGTCCTGATGGAGAAGGGCCCCCGCCGGGTGTCCCCCTTCTTTGTCCCCGGCATGATCATCAACATGGCCGGCGGGCTGATCGCCATTAAATACAACTTCCAGGGGGCTTCCATCCCCATCGTCACCGCCTGCGCCACCGGCAACAACGCTATCGGCGAGGCCTACCGGGCCATCAAGCACGGCTATCTGGACGCGGTGCTCACCGGCGGCGCGGAAGCGGCTATTATCCCCCTTGGCGTGGCAGGTTTCAGCAATATGAAGGCCCTGTCTACCACCGAGGACCCGGCCGCCGCCTGCGTGCCCTTTGACGCCCGCCGCAACGGCTTTGTCATGGGCGAGGGCGCCGGCGCCCTGGTGCTGGAAGAGTATGAGCACGCTGTGGCCCGGGGCGCCAAGATCTACGGCGAACTGTGCGGCTACGGTGTTTCCTGCGACGCCCACCATATCACAGCCCCCCATCCGGAGGGCTTGGGCGGCGCCGCGGCCCTGACCATGGCTCTGGAAGAGGCCGGCGGCTGCGAGGATTTCTCCAAACTGTACATCAACGCCCACGGTACCAGCACCCCCCTCAATGACTCCGGTGAAACCAAGGCCATCAAGAAGGCCCTGGGCGAGGAGGCCGCCCGCAAGTGCATGGTTTCCTCCACCAAGTCCATGACCGGCCATATGCTGGGCGCGGCAGGGGCCGTGGAAGCCATCGCCAGTGTGCTGGCTGTGAAGGAGGGCATCGTGCCCCCCACCATCGGCTACCAGGAGCCCGACCCGGAGTGTGACCTGGATTATGTGCCCAACGCGGCCCGCGAAGCCCAGGTGGACCTGGCGCTTTCCGCTTCTTTGGGCTTTGGCGGCCACAACGCCTATCTTGCTTTCCGGAGGGTTTAAGCGATGGATGTGAAAAAGATTGAAAGCCTTGCGAAATTGATGCAGGAAACCGGCCTCACCGGCCTGGAGCTGGTGGAGGGCGACATGGAACTGCGCTTAGAGCGCCAGCAGGAAGTGGTTGCCGTGGCCCCCGCCGCCCCGGTGATGCCGGTGGCAGCCCCCGCTCCGGCGGCGGGCGCGGAAGCCCAGGCGACTTCCCAGGAGCAGGCCGCCCCCCGGAAGGAGGGCGCCTTGGTGCTGTCCCCCACGGTGGGCGTGTTTTACGCCTCGCCCTCTCCCGACGCCCGTCCCTTTGTGGAGGTGGGCGACCAGGTGAAGAAGGGCGATACCCTGTGCATCATCGAGGCCATGAAGCTGATGAACGAGATCCCCAGCGAGGTGAATGGCACCGTGGCGGAGATCTGCGTAGGCAACGGCCAGGTGGTGGAGTACAACCAGCCCCTGTTCCGGATCGTGTAAAAAGCTTCCCGGGTGGAAGGGGAAAACTTTTCAGTTTGGAACTTTAATGGAGGGGAATCCCAATGAATAAAGAAGAAATCAAAAAGATCCTCCCCCACCGGGAGCCCATGCTGCTGGTGGACGAGGTGGAATTGATCGACGGCGTGGCCCGCGGCAAGTGCCACATCAAGGGCGACGAGTATTTCCTCCAGGGGCATTTCCCCGGGAATCCCGTGGTGCCTGGGGTGATCCAGTGCGAGATGCTGGCCCAGTCTGCCTGCGTGCTGCTGGCAAGCGGCGCTTCCGAGGGCTGCACCCCCCTGTTCACCAGCCTGGATAAGGTGAAGTTCCGGGGTCAGGTGAAGCCCGGCGACACCCTGGAAACAGAGTGTGAGATCACCCGTCAGCGGGGCCAGTTCTACTTTGCCAAGGGCAAGGGTATGGTGGGTGGCAAGCTGTGCGTCAGCGCGGAGTTTTCCTTCGCGCTGGTGAAATCCGAATAAGGCAGGCTCTGCCTTTGCGGAAAGGATGAAAGCAAGTGTTCACTAAAATTCTCATTGCCAACCGGGGCGAGATCGCCATCCGCATTATCCGGGCCTGTAAGGAGATGGGCATTGCCACGGTGGCGGTCTATTCCGAGGCCGACCGGGAGTCCCTCCACGTGGCCCTGGCCGACGAGGCCATCTGCATCGGCGGCCCCCGGGCGGAGGACAGTTACTTAAACGCCCAGCGGATCGTCAGCGCGGCTTTGGCTACCCACGCCCAGGCCATCCACCCGGGTTACGGCTTTTTGTCGGAGAACGCCGGGTTTGCCGGCCTGTGCAAGCAGCACGGCGTGGTGTTCATCGGGCCCTCGGCGGAGATCATCGCCAAAATGGGCGACAAAGACGCCGCCCGGCGGCTGATGAAGGCAAACGACGTGCCCACCACCCCCGGCACCGACATTTTGAAGGACGCCCAGGAGGCTGTGGCAGCCGCGGAGAAGATCGGCTACCCGGTGCTTATCAAGGCCAGCGCCGGCGGCGGCGGCAAGGGCATCCGCCTGGTGGAGCGGGCCGAGGACATGGAGCGGGCCTTTGAAACGGCTTCCAGCGAGGCGGAAAAGGCCTTTGGCGACGGCCGGATGTACATGGAAAAATACTTAAACCCCGTCAAGCACATCGAGGTGCAGCTGCTGGCCGACGAGGAGGGGAACGTGGTGTGCCTGGGGGAACGGGAGTGCTCCATCCAGCGGAACAACCAGAAGCTCATTGAGGAGTCCCCCTCCCCCGGGGTGAGCCCCGAGATCCGGGAAAAGCTGATGGAAACCGCCGCCCGGGCCGCCAAGGCATCCGGCTATGTGAACGCCGGCACGGTGGAGTTCCTCATGGACAAGGACCGGAACTTCTACTTTATGGAGATGAACACCCGGCTGCAGGTGGAGCATCCTGTCAGCGAGCTGGTCACCGGGGTGGACATTGTCAAGTGGCAGATCCGCATTGCCGCCGGGGTGCCCCTGGACTTTACCCAGGAGGACATCCATGTGCAGGGGGCGGCCATCGAGTGCCGCATCAACGCGAAAGGCCCCGGCAAGGTGGGTTTTTTCCACACCCCGGGCGGCCCCTGGGTGCGGTTCGACACCTTCCTGTACCAGGGGTATGAGATCCCCCCTTATTACGACTCCATGCTGGGCAAGATGATCGTGTACTCTTCCACCCGGGAAGAGGCCATCCGCAAGATGCAGTCGGCACTGTGCGAGCTGGTGGTGGGAGGTACCTGCAACAACATCGAGGACCAGATCGAGATTATCCGGGACGAGCGCTTTAAAAAGGGCGACTACTACACGGATTTTATGAAAACGTTCCCCAAAGGGCCGTGACAAAACGCCGGGGCTCTTGGGATTCCACAAAGAAGGGTGATGGCAAGGTATGAATTTGATGGGCCTGTTCCGCTCGCCTGAAAACGAGCTGGAAAAGGGCGGCAAGCCGGTGCCGGAAGAGGACGCCGGCATCCGCACCGCCTGCCCCCACTGCGGGGTGCAGCTGCCCTTGAACGATTTGCAGGACAACCTGCAGGTGTGCACTGCCTGCGGGTACCACTTCCGCATGGGGCCCCGGGACAGGATCGTGTACCTGGCGGACGAGGACAGCTTTTCCGAGCTGTATGGGGACATGAAGAGCCGGGACGTGCTCTCCTTCCCCGGCTATGACCAGAAGCTGCGCAACGCCAAGCTGGCCTCCCGGGAAAAAGAGGGCGTGATCTGCGGCACTGCCCAGGTGGCCGGGGAGGCGTGCGCCCTGTTTGTGATGGACCCCAATTTTATGATCGGCAGCATGGGCACCGTGGTGGGGGAGAAGATCACCCGCCTGTTTGAGTACGCCACAGAGCACAGCCTGCCGGTGGTGGGCTTCACCGTGTCCGGCGGCGCCCGGATGCAGGAGGGCATCCTGTCCCTGATGCAGATGGCCAAGACCAGCGCGGCAGTGCGCAAGCACTCGGACGCGGGCAACTTCTACCTGACGGTGCTCACCGACCCCACCACCGGCGGGGTCACCGCCAGCTTTGCCATGGACGGGGATATCATCATGGCGGAACCGGGAGCCACCATCGGCTTTGCCGGTGCCCGGGTGATTGAGCAGACCATCCGGAAAAAGCTGCCCCAGGGTTTCCAGAAGGCGGAGTTCCTCTTGGAGCACGGCTTTGTGGACCTGATCGTCCCCCGCACCCGGCAGAAAGAAACCATTGGAAAGCTGTTAAAGCTTCACCGGAAGGGGGAGGAACAATGAGCGCTTATGAAAAGGTCCTGCTGGCCCGGGCCAAGGATCGCCCCACCGGGCTTTCCTATATCGAGAATATCTTTGAGGGCTTCATCGAGCTTCACGGGGACCGGCGGTTTGCCGACGACCCGGCCATTGTGGGGGGCATCGCCACCTTGAACGGCCAGCCCGTCACCGTCATTGCCATGGACAAGGGCAAGGATATGCGGGAGCGCGTGAAGCGCAACTTTGGCTCCTCCAACCCGGAGGGCTACCGCAAGGCCCTGCGGCTGATGGAGCAGGCGGAGAAGTTCCACCGGCCCGTGGTGTGCTTTGTGGACACCGCCGGCGCGTTCTGCGGCATGGGCGCCGAGGAGCGTGGCCAGGGCCAGGCCATTGCGGAAAACCTGGTGGCCATGGCGGGCTTGAAAACCCCGGTGATCTCCGTGCTCATCGGCGAAGGCGGCAGCGGCGGGGCCTTGGCCCTGGCAGTGGCCGACCGGGTGTGGATTTTGGAAAACGCGGTGTATTCGGTGATTTCCCCCGAGGGCTGCGCCAGCATTCTGTGGAAGGACTCCAAAAAGGTGAAGGACGCTGCCGACTGCCTGCGGCTGACTGCCCAGGACATGATGGAGCTGGGGGTGGTGGAGCAGGTCATCCCCGAGGAGAAGGATTTCTCCCAGACCTACAGCTGCCTGAAAGAGCAGCTGGAGAGCACCCTGTCCCAGCTGTGCGCCCTGCCGGTGGAAGAACTGCTGGAGCAGCGCTACCAGCGGTTCCGGAAATTCTAAACAAACGGTTCAGGGAGTGTGGAAAACCACACTTCCAAAAGCCGGTGAAAAGGCCCGCCCAGGGGACGTCCCCGGCGAGCCTTTTCCTGCCTTTACGCGAAAGGAGCCACTTATGGAAAGAAAACATCGTTCCCGTCCCAAAGGGACCCGCCCTCAGGAAGGGGGAAAAGCTTCTTCCCGCCTGGGGAAGAAAGGGGAGGCGGCCCGGCCTGACCGCCCGGGGCAGGGGCAAGTCCCCGCCCAGCCGGCGAACCTCCCATCGGAGGGCCAAGGGGGCCACACCCCCTGCCCGGTGTACCGGAAATGCGGCGGCTGCCAGCTGCAAAACCTCAGCTATCCCCGGCAGCTTCTCTGGAAGCAGGACCGCTGCCAGAAGCTTTTGGGGAAATTCGGGAAGGTTTCCCCCATCTTGGGCATGGACAGCCCCTATCACTACCGGAACAAGGTCCAGGCGGCCTTCAGCTTTGACAAGCGGCACGGAAGGATCGTCAGCGGGGTGTACCAGTCCAGCACCCACCGGATCGTGCCCATCGACTCCTGCCAGACCGAGGACGAAACCGCCGACCGGATCATCGTTTCTGTGCGGAAACTGCTGAAGGACTTCAAGCTCACCGCCTTTGATGAAACCACCGGCCGGGGCTTTTTGCGCCACGTGCTGGTGAAGCGGGGCTTTTCCACCGGGGAGGTAATGGTGGTGCTGGTGACGGGTACCCCCGTGTTCACCGCAAAGAAGCACTTTGTGAAGGCCCTGCTGGACCTCCACCCGGAGATCACCACCATTTTGCAGAACGTGAACAACCGGTACACCTCCATGGTGCTGGGGGACCAGGAAAAGGTGCTCTACGGCCCGGGGACCATCACCGACGTGCTGTGCGGGTGCAAGTTCCGGATCTCCGCCAAGTCCTTTTACCAGATCAACCCCCTTCAGACGGAAGTGCTTTACAACAAAGCCATGGAGTTCGCCGGGCTTTCCGGGAAGGAAAAGGTGCTGGACGCCTACTGCGGCATCGGGACCATCGGCCTGGTGGCGGCAAAGCACGGCGCCGGCCAGGTGCTGGGGGTGGAGCTGAACCCCGATGCGGTGAAGGACGCCATCCAGAACGCCAAGGAAAACGGGGTGAAAAACGCCTATTTCACCTGCGGCGACGCGGGGGAGTTTTTGGAAGAGGCGGCCCTCCAGGGAGAGGGCTGGGACGTGGTGTTCCTAGACCCGCCCCGCGCGGGGGCCAGCCGGGAGTTCCTGACGGCCCTTTGCGCCTGCGCTCCCCGGCGGGTGGTGTACATCTCCTGTGACCCGGAAACCCTCTCCCGGGACCTGGGTATTTTAAAGGCCAACCACTACTGGATCGAGGCTATCCAGCCGGTGGATATGTTCCCCCACACCCAGCACATCGAGACGGTAGTACTTTTGTCCAAACTCAACACCAAGCAGCATATCGAGGTGGAGTTGAACCTGGACGAGCTGGATTTGACTGCGGCGGAGAGCAAGGCTACCTATGAGGAAATCAAGGCGTATGTGCTGGAGCATACTGGCCTGAAAGTCAGCCACCTTTATATCGCCCAGGTCAAACAGAAGTATGGCATTATCGAACGGGAAAACTATAATAAACCGAAGTCTGAGAATTCCAGACAGCCGAAATGCCCACCGGAGAAGGAAACCGCAATTACAGAGGCCTTGAAGTATTTTGGGATGATTTGAGGTGACCAACATGGAGCGTGCGATCTCTTGCGAGTTCAATTTGGATACAGCCTGCGTTGAACTGAAATTTGCTGATGGTAGCATGATTTCAATTGATACGGTTGCTGTTGAAAACGAGGTAGCAGACAATATGTATCAACGATCTGAATTGGAATGGTTAATCTATAACCAGCCACTAGAATATGCAAATGTAGTGTTGAGCGGAGGATTGGAAAAATATATTCACGGAACACCCCAGCATCGTTTGACAGATTAACTGCATAGATTTGTAAAGCCCATCGGTCAATACTGACCGACGGGCTTTGTTTTAAGGTTCTTTCCACAACTCCGTAAGATTTATGGTGCTACTTTGTGGTTGCTGTTGTTTTGGCAATAAATCAACCTGCACCAAAACAGGAAAATTGGAAGCAACGCCAGTAAAGATACACGCTCCTTGTGGCAGGACAGAGATCATTTCATATGAAGTGTTGTCAATGAATGCCACAGCTTTACCAATGGCTCGTATATCCTCATTGTTAACCAATCGATGAATGAAATAGTTATGCAATTGAGAAATAATGGTTTCCGATATGTCAGATGGACGCTGACTTGATATGGTTAAAAACGTTCCAAACTTTCGCCCTTCTTTGATGATTTCTTCAAAAGTTTCTAAGCGGTAATCTTTCCATGTCTGACTTTCTCGCTCCGATGTTGTGGACAAGACATTATGCGCTTCGTCAATGATAATATGTAAACTACTACCGTTGAAGTTTAGCCGTTGACGTTCATAAAAATACTTGCAAATAATTAGGGGAACAATCTTTTTAAATTCCACATTAACATCAACCAATGAATATATTGCCAGCCAATCAGCGGGAGGATTGTCACATATTTTGAAAAGACGCTTTACTCGTTTTACACGATTTTCAAATCTTGAGATGAGTGGACCAACGTGCTCCTCATTGATATACTGCGAGCATAAAGAATCTAAGTATTTATACCGTAAAGCATACTCAAATATCAAATATTCATCTTCACTTTTATAATTGTTAGGGAAAAACACTGAATCCAAAATAACAGAAACAAATTGTTGTTCGTAATCATCAGAAGTATTTCCCCAGTGATCGCCATCATCATCTGTACGGCAAAATTTTGTGCCATTTGCACGAACTTGAATGCTATTTAAAATTTTAATTCCAGGTTCGGCATCAACAAATAGCAATGCCAGAATATTCTTAAGTCCTGTCAATTGCCGCAAAAACATTTGAGGGTCATCATAATATCGGAGAAGCAGATTTTTTAACATTCCACGGATATATGCCATAAGATTATCTGTCCCGCGTAACCGACGGTATAGATCAATGCTCTTGCTTAGGAAAGGCTTTTGCGTTTTCTCTGTTGCCTCACATATTATTGACCAGAGTTCAACATCTTCCAAGAAAGATTGATGAATAGGGATTGAATCTCCTGTATCAACTCTTGTTGATAGCCGATATACCCGCTTGCTGTCGTCGAAGGCTTGGGTGTACTCCCCATTAAAATCGATAAGAAGAAATCTACTTTTAGCAAATCCGGGCATTCCTTTAAAACGTTGAAAGCACTCAGTGTATATTTTGGCTAATGTATTTGATTTACCACTTCCGGTATTCCCGAATATTCCTATATGACTGGCGAAGAGCGAATTTGCCGAGATAAAAAGTTTTTCTTCTTTGTAATCGTTAATAGAGCCAATGCACACAGAAGTAGTTAAATCAGAGCTAAACTCAAAAATCTTTTGTACTTCTGTATCAGCAAGCATATATGCGTCCGAGAAAACCAGCGGAATGTCAATTAAGCCCCTCTGGAAACGCCCGTCATTCAACACCCCCATAATGCTTACTTCGATAATGCGATCAATGGTTTCGCTTTCTTTTGAAAAGCGGGGCTGGCAGTTATTCTCACCTGTAGACTTATTCTCTTGAATGTATTCTCCTTCTATACGACCAATGATATTGCTGAATCCTTTTGGAATCTTTACAAAACTACCGACAGACACATTTTTAATAACGTGTCCTTGGTATACCAAAATATTGCTGTTTTTGTTTTCAAAAACACGTATACGAAGTTTTTGACCGCGTACTTCAATCACTTGTCCGATTTTATAAAAATCGTTCATACCAATTCACCTCTTTCTTTTAGGAATGGATATGCGACAAAATCTGATTGAAATAGTTCAAAGACAGGTTTTCACCATCAAGTACAATATAAGTAATGTTATTATTTTTTACCTCACCGAATAGCCTTTGGAAATCTCCAATTGCGGTGGCCTGATATACAAAAATGAGTATTTTCAAGGATGGGTTAACCATGGAGCGTTTTACTAAATCCAGGATATGCTCATCCCTAAAAGAAAAACCATTGACCACCAGAAGTGAGTTCTCCTTCTCTAATTCATTAGAGAAAATACGTAAAAGCTCATAGTAATTCTTGTTCAACAGCGTGTCACTAAATTTTTCCTTGGTTGGATTCACAATTAGAAAAGCCATTTTGTACGCTTGAATGAATTTGCCGTAGTCATCCTCTTTAGCAAGCAATGTGTCGAAAATACTGCTTGCAAATAAAGATTGAATTTGCCTATTAGCTTCATCTAGCCGATCCGCTGTAAAATGTGCATCAATAGTTGACACTATAGTACTATCGAACAACGTTGAGTAAGTATTTGTAAAGTAGACTATTTTATCGCGATACTGCTGATATATAATACCGCCCCAGAAAATGTCTTGGCGCCAAGTAACAGATCCGTGTAATTTCAAAAGATTCACAGAAGGAATTTCTGCTTTCCTATTGGAGAATATGGCTTGTCTGTAATATGTTTTCGAATAATTATCAGTGGAAAAACGAGGCTCGATTCTCCCCTCAAAGCCATCATTGCATATGCAATTTGAATGGTCAAAAATCAGCTCGATTATTGGATCATAATTGGTTGTAAAAATGCTAAACTGCCTATCTAACGCCGGATTGCCTCTTTCAGAAAAAATTCGATACACAATATCTCCGAATTCTTTATAAGGATCAAATGAGGAATCATATGTCGATATTTTAGAGGAAATGGGCTCAATACATCTAACGAAAAATGACCAATACAAAAAAGCGGATAGTATCGTCACTTTTTTCCTTTCATCCTCATTTTTCGCTTGGTATTTTTGCAGCGATTCAAAAATCACCTCGTTATTGTTTAAAGTACCTAACAGATTTGCAGAGAACCCGGCACCAAACAGGAAATTCACTCTACATCCAGAAAACAAGTTTCTGAGTATGGATTTTGTATCTTCTGAAATTGTAACCTTTCCAGCATCTACTGGAATTTTAATTATTTTATCCATGATTTCCTCTTTTTCTAATACTTATTTGTGCAGACCTTTCAGATGTTCTCTTATGCGAATCGTCTCATCGAGAGCACCCACAATATTTTCGATGTGAGTAAAGGAATCAATCGTAAGTGCTTCACCCTTATGTTCCTTGAACCACTTGTCCAACACTTGATGCCCACCAATTTGATATTTCCATACTTCTTGAGAAATGCCGGTGATACGTTTATTGGCATTTAACTGGAGCACTCCATTTTTATATTTGATGGCTCCGATTTCCATATCATCAGGGGTATTGGGTTCAAGAGCTAGTTCTGCTGGGGCTTTAATTTGCATTAGATGCAGCTTTCTCAATCGCTCACCCGCAGAAACATACTCTCGATATAGTTCTTCGCTAACATAAAATTCCCCTTCGTCTCGTTCTTTCTCCGGTGTGTTGATGATTGGGACACGAGGAAAATCCCTGCAAAGATACTGTTCGTATTTCTCACAATATACAGGGTCATGTAAGATACCATACACATAATCAAATATCTCTATTGGCTCCGGCTTTTCAGACAGATATTGCGTTAATTTATTGAATGCTTCGTCGTTCAAATTGGCAGTCCAGCTTTCGCCAGTCAGTCCAGATTCAGAGCGGAGATAAAGTGGGGCAATATAGGTAATCTCGCACATAGCTGAGAACAGCCGATGGGCAATAATATTTTGTGATACAAACGGGGAAAAGAAACTTCTGGAAGTTTTGCAAAAGACCAAACCGATATTCGCTCCAATCGGGCAATTTGGTTCTGCCAGCAAATGTCCCATCGTGTTCTTTTCTCGGGGCCAAAGAACCCATCCACAAGAATTCCCAGAATAATATGTCCAACGAGAATCAAACGGACGAAATGAAATCGGAGTTATAGTGCCTCCGGACAATACATCATTTTGGATTTTCTCAGCTGTTTGTCCACGGCTAAATCTGCCCCATAAATCGAAAATATCTTTTTCCTCTGTGGCATTCTTAACAATGTCCATTCTCCTAATCAATTCAGCTTTTGTAGGAGCAATGGATGCTCCGTCATTACCAGAGACAATCCCTGTCACATTTACTGGGAACAGTTCGGCTACGCTAACACCTTTATCATAGGCTTCCTTATCATTACTTCCAAACGGGATAAAATACGCCATCTTTTGATCTAGCTTCAACTGAGAGAAAACCAGGTTGCCCTTGGCCAAGGCTTCAAATTTTGCTTCTCGAGTTCCCCAAATATCCGTGTAGTACACCTTTGCCCAATCGGTTTTTTTAGTTTTCTTGACACCAATAAACAAAGAAACCCCCTGCATAATGTCAAAGATGTTTTCATCCTTGCTTCCATCTGGAGCAGTTTCCTTTTTGTTGGCACTACCGTGAAGATTCACAATATAAATTTTATCAAAGGTTCGCAGAAGGCTACCACGCATACCTCTAAAGGTCGGATTATCTAGATATCCATTATTAGATACAAAGGCGAGGACACCTTCTTTATTCTTATCAATGATCTGTTCGGAAAAACGGAAGAATTTTACGTAGTCATCATTCAGCCAGTGTTTCTTTTCACCGAAGTCGGTTACTCCATCCGTTTCGGTCTTGTATGCTGAAATGTCGTACGGGTTTGTAGATGCTGCCAAATATGGGGGATTGCCAATAATTACCTTAATTGGGCGGCGTGTTTTCCATGTATCAGCATTATAGGCTTCCTCTGTTATGGCAGCCGAAAAATCAAACAAGGTCAATTGTTCTCCACGTTCCAAATCGGACATGGGCGGTGTCAGAGTGTTGGTCAAAAAAACGTTTGTGGGAAGCTGAGTTGTCGGCAAATGACCAAGTGTTTCATCAATGGTACGGCGAATCTTCAAGTGTGCAACAACATAGCTCGTCATCATAATCTCAAACCCAATTAAGCGGGAAAGCAAGCCGTTCTCTTGCTGAATATAGTTTTCGTAAAATACTGACCGAGCACCAGAAAAATATGTGTTTTTAATGTATTTGATAATTTCCGCACCAAAAGAGCCAGTACCGCAGGCTGGATCTAGAATGGCTACACGGGGTACGGGAATCGTCATCTCGTCTGACCACTTGTTTTTCGTTATCTTGTATGGCGCACACGGAACTTTCGCTGTAATCTGTTCGTTATTAGACAACCCACCTTCAATAGCAAAATCTTCGACCAAAATTTTATCTACAAAGGAAATCAGGTATTGCACAGCTTGAACTGGTGTGTAAAAAACGCCAAGAGATTTTCTTAATGCCGGGTCATAAAAAGTCAAAAATTCCTCGTAAAAGTGGATAATCGTATCTTTCTTCTCGTCTCTTTCCAGCAAATTAGAAATATTACAAATGCGGTACAAAGAGCATAGCTTATCAATAACACCTTCAAGGGTGGGATGTTTTCTTCCAGTTCCTGTAATATGTAAAAAGAACTGCTTGAGAAGTTCAGATTCTTCTTGTAAATATTTGATGGCCTCATACCTATCAAATGAATCCGGCGTTGTGTCATTATACCTGGCAATAAATAACCCATAAACGATAGTCTGGGCATACATATCTGCAAACTCACGAGTGTTCATTAAGGGACGAAGGTCAGATTTAATCCTGCGATATAACCCGTATAGCTCCATGAACATAGGCAACTTCTTTTGATTATCAGTCAAGAGCGGTTGCCCAGTACCATCATCTTTAAGAATACCAGAAATAATGCTGCGTATTGTACGGGCGTGCATTGCCATATACTCAGCCAGCTTAGTAGATGATTTTATTTGTGTGGGGTCACGGAGCAAAAAATCTTCTAAAAGGCTAAAAAACAATTCGATATTGTCTTCTCTCAGAACTAGCTTTCCATCAACCAATTCCATAATTCGCAGACCGGTATACATCTCTGTATCACCTGCACGCCAAAACCGCCATTCAATATTGTCAGTCAAAATAGCGTTGCCATATCTATCAGCTTCAATCTTGATCTGAGAGAGCGCCCTTTTATCAATGCCACCAACCTTTTTAACTTCAACGCCGGCAAAAGGTTCGGTTTCTGTAACTTCTTCTTCGGTATGCCAAAGCTTGATATCAATATTTTCTCCAGATTGTCCTTTGCGTTCACCAGACAAATCACGGGCTGCACAGCCAATATCCGTAAATAAAGCCATTATTGGGGCATTATAAGATGATTCGACATTCCCGAGGCTATATGCGTCACACACCGCCTTGAAGTATTTCGTGATAATTTCTGTTATATTGGTTTTCTCCATGTTAGCCTCCTGCTTATACTCTATATAAAATCATACGAAAATCGTTCTTCCTTCTGCTTTTGCCATAGCGGACACATGGGAATTTGCAAAAACAAGGCAATATCCCATGTAGGAAAATCTGAGAACCACGACCCTATGGTGAAAGTGTTTTTCAGATTTTACATTTTTGACAGCGTGGAAACCACCCAGCTTTGAGAGGGTGGATACCATTGCTGCCAAAAATAATAGGGTATCCAAAGGGGAATATCCCCTTGGCTCTGGGTTTCCAATAGGGGCGAGCAGCATCCCTGTTGGCACACGATTTTCCGTAGGAAAGTCTAGTGTGTTATACCTTTGCTTCCGGCTGACGCTGGAAAGGGGCTGGCTTTGCCATCTGCTGTGCGGGCAGATAGCGGGTGACAGTCACTTTTCGGCGGCAGTAGGACAGGCGGATTTTGTGCGGCTACGGACGAAATCGGGATTTGCCCCAAAAGGGAAATCCGTCTGTCAGGAAAAGGAAGCAAAGGTATATCATCCCTCGTCTCGCCGCAGCGACAACGCACTAATACCACCACGGCAGCTCCAGCCAGAGATTGTCCAGTGCCAATGCTTCAGTTGACCTTGCACGGCTCTCACTAAGATGGAAATGCAGAGCTGTTCCTACAAGAGGATGCTCCATGTCATCCTCAAAGCCAAAACGGTACAGCAGATAAACCCGCTCCCGTTCTGATATGCGCCGCAGTCCTTCATAGAGCTCTTTCCGGTTTTCCGCTTCCTCCATAATCTTTTCCGGCTCTGACGCATAGGGGTCGGCAATCAAGTCGGAACGCTGCATGGAATCCTCGCCAGGAAGCAAATCATCCAGATTGATTCTCTCCATGGGGATACCATCTTTGCCAGACTGCATCCGCTGTTCAAAGGTCGCAAAAGCAGCCGAGATCAAATCCATCATGGCGTTACGGATGGCAGGCCCCGCATAGGTCAGGAACTTTATTTTTTTGCCGGGATCATACAGGGCGATTGCCCGAAGCAAGCCGATACTCCCCTCCTGAATCAGGTCATCGTGGTCGATACCCAGCTCACTGTTCCCAAGGCCAACACTGATGTACAATTCATTTGCAGTTTTTCGAATATATCCCAGATTGTTCTGCACCAGCTGCTCCTGCGCCTGTGTATCCCCTTGCTGTGCCAAAGTGCAAAGCTGCTCATTGGTCATCGTTTTCATCACTTTGTTTTGGCTGCATACTTTCCATCATGTGAAGCAGCGCCTGCTGTAATTCCACCAGTGATTCATCTTCTGCCAGTCCCATCTGGGATATGGGCTGCACGACCATGGAGGCAAGCTGCTCCGGGGAAACCGATGGATGATGAAGATCCTGCCCTTTGGTCAGTTCTGAGAACATCTGCTCGGTAAGCTCTTTTGTCATGTTCTGGGAAATCCCCTCCCCGGAAGTCATTTCCTTTTTGATCTCCCGAAGAACCGCCATGAATTGATTTTGAATGTTGGTCAGATCGACTTGAAAAACCGGAACCTTGTTAAGAGAGACTGCCTGTGCCGCTTGTTGAGTTGCTTTCCGAATTTCCGGCTGTTCTTTGCCAGTCATTAACAACATGGAACTTAACGATTGCAGGATTTGATTCTGTGCGGCAAATCCGGAAGCCATCGTTTCATCAAAATACAAGGCAATCATACTGGTCAGCTGGGCAAAGCGGCGGTTTTCTATCAGACGGCTCACCACTTCCGGATTTACTCGCCCTGTATAGAGATTGCGTGCTGCTTCGGCAGAAAGACCAAGCTCAGAGATGTCATAATTTTTCTTATCCGGCACATTGGTCAGACAAAGCAGAAAATCCGAGGATACATTAAAGATTCGGGCAATACTGATGATCTGCTCGATAGTCAGTTTATTCTTTGTCCCATTTAGGAAACGGCTGATGGAACTTTCCGTAACGCCAATTCTAGAAGCAAGCTCCGCCTGCGTAATTTTATACTCCTTCATCAAATCTTGTAATCTTTCCTGTGGAGTATCACCAGGGAGATATTCCTGTTCCATAGGCAGATCACCTCGTTTCTTTTCTGTATTTTCCGCTTTTAATGCGGGCATCGTTTGGTTTTTCTGCATCCTCCGGGATGATCCAGCGACTTCCTGCTCTTTGTGCGCCGGGAATCCGGTCTTGGTTGCAGAGGATGCCGACCCGTCGGGGAGAAATCCCCCATTTCTCTGCAATTTCAAACGTAGAAAGATATTTCATAACCAGCCCTCATTGTTTACAATTCTACTTTTTATTATATTCCATAACAGGAATAATCTCAATCCATATTTTGAGACTCCAGCCGCCTTCTATCTTGCAATTCTGCAAGTTTTGGAGGCGGTATTTTATTTTCTTGCAAGACTGCCGGATTTTTTGAGCCATGCCCTTTTTCTCCGTACATTGAGGTGACAGGAGAAACCTGTACAAAGATGAAGGAGGAACACGTGATGGATATTTTTACGACTGTAAAGGCAGCAGTTACCGTAAGACAAGCCGCTGAACACTATGGACTGCAAGTCAGTCGAAACGGTATGACTTGCTGTCCCTTTCACGATGACCGGCACCCCAGCATGAAGCTGAACGAACGGTATTTTTACTGCTTCGGCTGCGGAGTAACCGGTGATGTGATCGACCTTGTGGCGAGGTTATTTGACCTGAGCAGTTACGAGGCAGCGCAGAAGCTGGCTTATGACTTCGGGATTGACCCGGACAAACCACCGGCAGCAATCGCTCTGCCCAAACCGGAACGTCCTCTGCTGAAAGCATACCGGCAGGAGGAAGTGCGCTGTCTGCGGGTATTGTGCGATTATCTGCATCTTCTGGAAAGCTGGAAGGTGCAGTACGCACCCAAGACACCGGAAGATGTTCTGGATGACCGGTTTGTGGAAGCCTGCCAGATGCTGGACTATGTGGAGTATCTGGCAGATTTGCTCATTGCCGCTGAGCTGGAACAGCGAGTGAAAATCGTAGAAATGCTCAACAAGGATGGCCTGATCGCCGGTTTGGAGGAACGGCTGGACAGGCTGAAAAAGGAGGACAACGCCCATGAAAAACAAAGCGCAGCTTGACGGGATGCCCGTCTGGTTCGATGGAAAAAGTATCAACGAAGCCCTATTTTGTGAAGAGTTCTTGCAGACACACAAGATCATCTTCACAAACGGGGCTTTTTTCACGCCCGAAGGCCGTGTGACCGATGAGCTACCTTTGCGGGGAGAGATTTTTGAGGAGCTGAAATGCTGTGCGGTCAGCAACATTCCCCGCAAAATCAGCAACATTGTGGAGCTGATGAAACTGGCGGCACTGGCAGAGGATTTTCCCCCGGAGCCGGATCAGATTCATCTTTCCAACGGGACGCTTTTTCTGGATGGAGCCTTTGCGGAGGGAAAGCCGAAAATCGTCCGCAACCGCTTCCCCGTGGCCTATAACCCCAATGCCCCAAAACCTGTTCTCTGGCTGCAATTTCTGGATGGCCTGCTCTATCCGGAGGACATCCCCACCTTGCAGGAATATATCGGCTATTGCCTGATTCCCAGCAATAAGGGACAACGGATGATGGTGATTAAAGGTAGCGGCGGCGAGGGCAAGTCGCAGATCGGCGCTGTGCTGGGAGCTTTGTTCGGCTCCAACATGAAGGACGGCAGTATCGGGAAAATATCCGAGAACCGATTTGCCCGTGCCGATTTGGAGCACATCCTCCTGTGTGTGGATGACGATATGCGGATGGAGGCCCTGCGCCAGACCAACTATGTGAAATCCATTGTTACCGCCCAAGGCAAGATGGATTTGGAGCGCAAGGGTAAGCAGAGCTATCAGGGATGGATGTGCGCCCGGCTGCTGGCCTTCTCCAACGGAGATTTGCAGGCCCTGTTTGACCGGAGCGACGGCTTTTACCGCCGACAGCTGGTGTTGACCACGAAAGAAAAACCGGCTGGCCGTGTGGATGATCCTGACCTTGCCGAGAAGATGAAAGCCGAGGTGGAGGGTATTCTGCTGTGGGCTTTTGAGGGATTGCAGCGGCTGGCCGCAAACAACTTCAAGTTCACCGAAAGTGACCGCACCAGAGAAAACCGGGAAGCAGTCAAACGGGACAACAACAATGTCTATGATTTTCTGGATTCTGACGGATATGTTCGCCTGAAAGCCGATATGTCCGCCAGTTCCAAAGAGCTGTACGAGGCATACCAGATTTACTGCACCGAGAACAACCTGCCTGCCCTGAAACCCCGTAGCTTCAGCGAAGCCCTGATCGCCTGCCAGAGCCGCTATAATCTGGAATATTGCAACAATGTGACCAATGCCGCCGGACGGCGGGTGCGTGGCTTTCTGGGAATTGAGGTACTGGTGAGAAATCATATATCAGTGTTTTCCGGTGATTCGATGCGTACGTACGTACCGGAAGATGTGCCGGAGGAATGGCGGCGCTGATCCGTGTACGTACGTACGCTTTGACTGACCGTTGTTCTCCCTTTTATAGCAATTCGGCGGCTATGACAGTCAGAATCACCGGTCAAATCCCCATGCTAAATCAAGGCAAGTGGGAATCGAAAAGTATTTGACGGTTGGAAGAAATCATTTTACGAAACCGTGCTTCTCGCCCCGGTGAACCGGGTGCATGGAATCATGGGAAAATGCACGGTTTCAAGCCAAGTCACACGGAACGGAAAAGTCGGAAGGTGCGGCTTATGGGCAGGACATCACACCGACAATTCTGAACGGATTTGGTGACAAGGAGATTTTTCACCATACAGCGAAGCGGTTATGCCATAGGGCGTACCGGCTTCGCTTTTTTATCAAGTAAATTTAGGAGGATTTTTGATGATGACGGTACGCAACGAGATTAAGGCACAGATCGTCCGGGCCGGATATACCATGCAGAAGATAGTTGACCGGCTTCATGAGGAATATGGCTGGTCGGACAGTGTTTCCAACCTGTCCGCCAAGCTCCAGCGGGAATCCATCCGCTACAAGGAGGTTGTGGAGCTGGCCGATGTACTGGGATATGATATCGTCTGGCAGAAACGGAGGGACAGAGCATGAGCAAGCCGCAATACGCCATTCTCCGCTTTGCCAAGTACAAAGGGCCGGAGATTGGGAACATTGAAGCCCACAATGAGCGCACCAAAGAGAAATACGCCAGCAATCCCGATGTGGACATCAGCAGGAGCAAGTATAATTTTCATCTGATCGAGCCGGAGCGAAAATATCGTGCGGAGGCAGAGCGGCAGATCAAAGAAGCCGGTTGCCGTACCCGGTCAGACAGTGTTCGAGTCGTGGAAGCCCTAGTAACTGCCACACCGGAGTTCTTTCAGGGAAAGAAGAAATCTGAAATCAGAGCCTATTTTCAAGAGGCACTGACCTTTCTCCAGCAAAGCCAAGACCCCAAAACAATCATATCTGCTGTGGTGCATATGGACGAGAAAACGCCCCATATGCACCTTTCTTTTGTCCCGCTGACTGCGGATGGCAGGCTCAGTGCCAAGGAGATCGTGGGAAACAAGAAAAAGCTGACCCAGTGGCAGGACAAGTTCTGGGAACACATGGTACTCAAATACCCAGATCTGGAACGTGGGGAAAGCGCCAGCCAGACCGGACGTGACCACATTCCGCCCAGAGTGTTCAAAGAGATGACCCGCCTGACCAAGCAAAAGGCCAAACTGGAGGAACTGCTGGCCGGTATTGGAGCCTTTAACGCAAAAAGCAGAGCTGCCGAAATTGCGGCTCTGCTGGATAAGTATATCCCTGCGGTGGAGCAGATGCACAGTACTATGAAGAAGTATCAGGTGGCATTTACGGAAACCACCGTGGAGAACAAAAAGTTGAAACAGGAGAACGCTCAGCTGGAGCAATCCCTAGAGAAAGCAACCCAAGAAAGCACTTTGAAGCAGCTGGCCGATGCCAAACTACAACGGGATTATGAGGATGCTGTGGCTGTACTGGATCGTATCCCGAAAGAAGTGCTGGCGGAGTACATGCACAAACCGGACAGACGGAGGATAAATGCCTATGATAGATGAGTGGAACGGCCTTGCCGTTTTACTGGCAGATATGATTGAAAAATATGCTGGGGAGCTGGACTTGGATGCTTTTCCTGATCCGGCGTTCCCCGAGGATAAAATCACAAACCACGACACAAATAAAAATGTTTACAAAGAAAATATTGAAACGCCAAAAGCAGCATGATACAATAATCGTGAGAAATGTGTCCAAACTAATTTTCCAAGGGAAAAAATGCTTCCCTTGGAAAATACATAAGAAATTGTTGAGCAGTATAAGCGAGGAAGAGCCATGGCAAAAGAAAAGATAAAAGTTTATACCTATACACGAGTGTCTACCGCCATGCAGATTGACGGCTACTCGCTGGATGCCCAGAAATCCCGCATGAAAGCTTTTGCGGAATTCAATGATTATGAGATTGCTCACGAATATGAGGATGCGGGAAAATCGGGTAAATCAATTGAAGGCCGTACGCAATTTAACCAGATGATGGAGGACATCAAAACCGGCAAGGATGGCGTTTCCTTTGTTCTGGTATTCAAGCTATCCCGCTTTGGCAGAAATGCGGCAGATGTCCTTTCCACCTTACAGGTCATGCAGGATTTCGGTGTCAACCTGATCTGCGTGGAGGATGGTATTGATTCCTCCAAAGATGCGGGAAAGCTGATGATTTCCGTCCTATCGGCAGTGGCGGAAATTGAGCGTGAAAACATCCGTGTCCAAACCATGGAAGGTCGTATCCAAAAGGCCAGAGAGGGCAAGTGGAACGGCGGCTTTGCCCCCTACGGCTATAAACTGGTGGATGGCAAGCTGGAAATCAACGAAGAGGAAGCTCCGGCGATTCGCACCATCTATGAGCAGTATGTTACAACCGATTCCGGCGCAAATGGGATCGCAAAATATCTTGAAAATCATGGGATCAGCAAAGTCCAGCGCCAGAACGGGAAAAATCCTCTTTTTGATGCTCGTCTGATTCGCATGATTCTGAAAAATCCGGTTTACTGCGGCAAGATTGCGTATGGCAGGCGAAAAACCGAAAAGGTGCATGGAACCAGAAACGAGTACCGTTTGGTAGAACAAGAAAACTTTTTGTTGGTGGATGGTCTGCATGAGGCCATTATCCCGGAGGATGTATGGCAGGCAGCGCAGGTCAAGTTGGCTGCTCAAGCCAAGCGGTATGAACACGTCAACAAAGGGAAAAACGAATGCACTCACCTGTTGTCCGGCATCGTAAAATGTCCCGTATGCGGTGTTGGAATGTACGGTAATAAGTGCGTGAAACGGAAAGCAGACGGCAGCAAATACAAGGATTTCTACTACTATGGCTGCAAACATCGCTCTATGACCCGTGGACATAAATGCGATTACAAGAAGCAAATTCGGAAAGAGCTGCTGGACGATGCTGTGGCGGAGGTAATCTGCAAGCTGGTCAGCAATCCAAAATTTGCGGCGATGATGCAGGAAAAGATCAACATGAAAGTCGATACCACGGCGATTGAGCAGGAAATCAGTAACTATGAAAAACAGCTTCGTCAGGCTTATTCCATCAAATCCAAGCTAATTGAAGAAATCGACTCTCTTGACCCAGACGACCGGCATTACAGCAGGCGGAAATCAGACCTTGATGATCGGCTCTATGGGATGTATGATAAGATTGAAGAATTGGAGTCTCTGCTGATTGCAGCCAGAGCCAAGAAACAGGCTATTGAGGCAGAAAAGCTGACCGGCGATAATATCTACAAGGTTCTAATTTACTTCGATCAACTCTATGGAAAGATGAACGATAGAGAGAAACGGCAGCTGATTGAGGAACTGATCTCTGAAATTCAGATTTACCCGGAGCGTCAGCCAAATGGGCAGTGGCTAAAATCTATCAAGTTCAGACTGCCTATCATAGAGGAAGATATGAATATCAGTTTGGACAATAAACAGCAAGTTGAGTGCGTGGTGCGGCTGAGCAGGAAGGCTGCCTCCAAAGGAAAAAGCAACTGAAAAAAGGATGTGACATTATGTCCCCAAAAGCGGACTTGACCACAGGGCCCATTACAGCCACCATGCTGCGGTTTGCCCTGCCCATGATCCTGGGAAACCTGTTGCAGCAATTTTACAATGTGGCCGACACCTTCATTGTGGGCCAGTTTTTGGGGGCGGGAGCCCTGGCGGCAGTGGGGTCGTCCTACACGCTGATGACCTTTCTCACCTCCATCCTGCTGGGGATGTCCATGGGCAGCGGGGCGGTGTTCTCCATCCGGTATGGGGAGCGGGAGATGGCAAAGCTGAAAAACAGCATGGTCCAGTCCTTTGTGATGATCGCCGGGTTTACCCTGGTGCTCAACCTGCTGGTGTTCCTGCTCATCGACCCCATGATGGGCCTGCTGTCCGTCCCGGATGACGTCTACCCCTTGATGCGCGGCTACCTGTGGGTGATCTTTTTCGGCATTGGCGGCACCTTTTTGTACAACTATTTCGCCTCCCTGCTGCGGGCGGTGGGCAACTCCGCCGCACCCCTGCTGTTTTTGGGCGTCTCCGCGGTGCTGAACATTGTGCTGGATGTGGTGTTTGTGGTGGGCGTCCCCTGGGGCGTGGCCGGGGCAGCCTTTGCCACCTGCCTTTCCCAGTGGGTGTCCGGGCTGGGGCTGCTTTTGTACACCTGGAAGAAAATGCCCCAGCTTCGCCCCGGCCGGCAGGATTTCCGGTGGGGAAAGGAAAGCGTTCTGGAGATCACCCGGTTTTCTTTGCTGACCTGCGTCCAGCAGTCGGTGATGAACTTCGGCATCCTCATGGTCCAGGGGCTGGTGAACTCCTTCGGCACCGTGGTGATGGCCGCCTTTGCCGCCGCGGTGAAGATCGACTCCTTTGCCTACATGCCGGTGCAGGATTTCGGCAACGCCTTCTCCACCTTCATCGCCCAGAATTACGGCGCCCGGGAGAGCCAGCGCATCCGCAAGGGCCTGAAGAGCGCGGTGCTCTGCTCGGTGGGGTTTTCCCTGGTGGTGTCGGCGCTGGTGTTTGTGTTTGCCAAGCCCCTGCTGCTGCTGTTTGTCAAGCCCTGGGAAACGGAGATCCTGGCGGTGGGCGTCCAGTACCTGCGGATCGAGGGCGCCTTCTATTGGGGCATTGGCGGGCTGTTTTTGCTGTACGGCCTCTACCGGGCCATCCAGCGGCCGGGGATGTCCTTGGTGCTGACGGTGATCTCTTTGGGCACCCGGGTGGTGCTGGCCTACGCCCTGGCGGCAGTACCCGCCATTGGGGTGGTGGGCATCTGGTGGAGCGTGCCCATCGGCTGGATGCTGGCCGACGCCGTGGGGCTGCTGTACTATAAGAAGATCCAGGGCGGGCTGCTGAAAGGGGGGCCTGCCCCGGGGAAAGAGGCGGGCTGACCTGGTAAAAAGAGGGCCGGGCGCCTTTTGCTTGTGCTTTCGGGGAAAGTGTGGCACAATAGGAAACGAGAAAAAGGGAATCGATTGAGGTGAGTGGCTATGGAACAGAAGCGAGGGACGTTTTCCGGGAAGATCGGGTTTGTGCTGGCCGCGGCGGGGTCTGCTGTGGGATTGGGCAATATCTGGCGGTTTCCCTATCTGGCGGCCAAATATGGCGGCGGGATCTTTTTGCTGGTGTACTTGGTCTTGGTGGTGAGCTTGGGCTTTGCCCTGATGGTGGCCGAAGTGGCCCTGGGCCGGAAAACCCAGCTCAGCGCTGTGGGGGCCTTCCGGAAGCTCAACGGGAAGTTTGGCTTTTTGGGGTATCTGGCTTCGGTGGTGCCCATTATCATCTTCCCCTATTACTGTGTCATCGGCGGATGGGTGATGAAATACCTGGCGGTGTACCTCACCGGCCAGGGGATGGCCGCCGCTGAGGACACCTATTTTTCCAACTACATCGCCCAGCCGGTGGAGCCCCTGGTGTGGCTGGCAGTGTACGTGGGAATCACGGCGCTGATTGTGTTTTTCGGCGTGCAGAAGGGCGTGGAGAAGGCCAGCAAGGTGATGATGCCGGTGCTGGCAGTGCTGTCCATAGGGGTGGCGGCCTACTCCGTCACCAGGCCCGGCGCCCTGGATGGCGTGGCCTATTACCTGACCCCGGACTTCAGCCGGTTCTCTCCCATGACTGTGCTGGCTGCCATGGGGCAGATGTTCTACTCCATGTCCCTGGCCATGGGCATCATGGTGACCTACGGTTCCTATATGAAAAAAGAAGACGATTTGGAGAAGTCCGTGAAGCAGATCGAGCTGTTTGATACGGGCATGGCCTTTGTGGCGGGGTTGATGATCATTCCCGCGGTGTTCGCCTTCTCCGGCGGGGACGAGGCCGCCCTGAACCAGGGCAAGGGGCTGATGTTTGTCACCCTGCCCAAGGTGTTTGCCGACGCCGGTACCCTGGGCCTGGTGTTTGGCGGGCTGTTCTTCCTGCTGGTGCTGTTCGCCGCCCTGACCTCCTCAGTGTCTTTGATGGAAACGGTGGTGTCCATCTTCCAGGACAAGTTCCACTGGAGCCGGAAGAAGACCTGTGTCCTGGTGCTGGTGGGCTGCCTGGTGCTGGCGGCGCCCTCCTCTTTGGGCTATGGGGCCCTGAGCTGGATCTCCATTTTGGGCCTGTCCGTGCTGGACTTCTTCGACTTTATCACCAACAGCGTGATGATGCCCATTGTGGCTTTCTGCACCTGCGTGTTTGTAGGGTACGTGGTCAAGACCAAAACCGTGGTGGACGAGGTGAAGCGCTCCTCCCCCTTTAAGCGGGAAAAGCTGTTTGTGGTGATGATCAAGTATGTGGCGCCGGTGTGCATCGTGCTGATCCTGGTGTCCTCCATTTTGGACACCCTTGGGGTGATCCACATTTAAACAACAGGAAAGGAAGGGGACGCCTATGAAAACAGAGCGAGCCTATCCCTCCGTGGTGATCGACACCCGGGGGACCAAAAAAGCTCAGGGGGGCCACCCCTGGGTGTTTGACAACGAGATCACCCAGGTAAACGGCACTCCCGAGGACGGCGGCCTCTGCGACGTGCTCAGCCCCAAGGGGCGGTACCTGGGTACGGGGTATTACAATTCCCACTCGAAAATCCGGGTGCGGATGATCTCCCAAAACGCCAACGACACCTTTGGGGAGGCCTTTTTCCAGCGGCGGGTCCGCTACGCCTGGGACTACCGGAAAACGGTGATGGGCCCCGAGGGAACCCAGAACTGCCGGGTGATCTTCGGGGAGGCCGACGGCTTCCCGGGCTTGACCGTGGACAAGTTCGGGGACATCCTGGTGGCCCAGACCTTGTGCCTGGGCACCGAGCTGCGGAAGGGCTGGATCTTCCAGGCCCTGGCCCAGGCTCTGGAGGAGGACGGGGAGGCCGTCCGGGGGATCTTTGAGCGCAACGATGTGAAGATCCGGGAGCTGGAGGGCATGGCCCAGAACAAGGGCTGGTACGCCCTGCCCGGGAAGGGGCTGCCGGAAAGCACCGAAACCCAGATCACCGAAAACGGCGTCCGCTACAAGGTGGACTTTGAAAACGGCCAGAAGACTGGATTCTTCCTGGACCAGAAGTACAACCGCCAGGCCGCCGCCCGGATCGCCCCCGGCAAAACCGTGCTGGACTGCTTCACCCACACCGGCTCCTTTGGGCTCAACTGCATGAAGGCTGGGGCCAAGCGGGTGCACTCGGTGGACATCTCGGAAACGGCCATCGCCTGCGCCAAGGAGAACGCCGCCTTAAACGGCCTCTCTGTGGAGTATGAAGCGGCCAACGTCTTTGACTTGCTGCCCACCCTAACCCCCGGGGAGTACGACTACATCATCCTGGACCCGCCGGCCTTTACCAAGTCGGGCAAGACGGTGAAAAGCGCCCAGCGGGGGTACAAGGAGATCAACTACCGGGCCATGAAAGCCCTGCCCCGGGGCGGGTACCTGGCCACCTGTTCCTGTTCCCACTTTATGACCGACGCCCTGTTCCGGCAGATGCTGCAAAGCGCTGCCAGCGACGCCCAGGTGGAGCTGCGGCTGGTGGAGGCCCGTGCCCAAGGCCCCGACCACCCCGTGCTGTGGAACGTGCCGGAAACAGACTATTTGAAATTCTATATTTTCCAGGTGGTGTAAAAAGCCTGCTGTATGGTTTTTCAGAAACGTGTACGCAAACCTTAGGCAGACAAGCGAGAGAGGATGGTGCTGTCTCCATGAATGGACAGAAAACTGCTGGAAAAGGCGGAATGGGCTTTGTCGGGGTCTTGACGCTGATCTTTATCGTTTTAAAATTGACCGGCAAAATCAATTGGTCCTGGCTGTGGGTGCTGTCGCCCATATGGGTGACGGCGCTGCTCCTGGTTGTGGCTTTTGGAGTAATTTTACTTGCTGGAAGATTGAAAAAGGGAAAATGGTAAACCTTTTACCGCCCACAGGCTGGCGTGCTCCCATCCAAGCGCTTTCCCAAGGCGGCAAAACAAACCGGACGGACGACGGCATTTTAACGAAGAAGGGAGAACGACATGGGAAATCTGTTTATGGCGGCCATTGCGGCCCTTGCCCTTGTGGCGCTGGTAGCGCTGTTGTGGTCCAACCAAAAACGGGAGAAAGAAAACTACCTCACCGAGGGGATGTGCCTGGGGATCGTTCTGGGGGCGGCGCTTCGCAGCCTGTTGGATATGGACCTGGGTGTGGCCATTTCCATAGGAATGCTGCTGGGCGCCCTGATCGGCCAGCAGGTTCCCAAAAAGAAGGAAACAAACCCGGGCGGCCAGGGACAAACTACAGCCCAGGATGGGGACGAAGTTTCTCCTGACGCCCCCAGGGATGGGAGCGCCCAGTCACTGGGCCAGGAGGACGGCCATGCGGAGCATTGACCACTTTTCCTACGAGTTGGGGGCCGCGGACTGCTTTTGCGAGATGGTGAGGGCAGGGGTGAAGCAGATCGCCCTGGCCCACCCCTGCGATACCCGGGAGGCCCGGGACGAATACCTGCCCTATTTTGAAGACCTGTGCCAAAAGTACGGGGTGAAGCTGTACGTGGAGGACGTGCCCTTGCTGACGGACCTCTTCCCCCTGTCCATGAACCAGGGGAAGTACAACGCCATTTTCTACCAGGAAGACAGCGCCCTGGACGCCTACCTGGCCCTGAAAGCGGAGAAGCAGGCCGCCCTGGGGGCAGGCGCCTATACGCCGGAAACCCGGCGGGACATCGCCTGGCGGTACGGCAAACTGCTGTCCTACACCGATGAGGGCATCCAGCGGCTGTTGGAACAGAACCAGGAGAAGGAATAACCACAGGAGGAACAAGCCATGTCCATGAAGTACAATCGCCAGCTGCCGGGCCCTGGGGAACTGAAAGAGGAGTATCCCCTTACCCCGGCCCTGGCCCAGCTGAAGGCCCGGCGGGATGAGGAGATCCGCCAGGTGTTTGAGGGGAAAAGTGAAAAATTCCTGGTGGTGGTGGGGCCCTGCTCCGCTGACCGGGAAGACGCCGTGTTGGAGTACGCCTGCCGCCTGGCAAAGCTTGAGGAGCAGGTGGGGGACAAGCTGCTGCTGATCCCCCGGGTGTACACCAACAAGCCCCGGACCACCGGCGCCGGGTACAAGGGGATGCTCCACCAGCCCTCCCCGGACAAGGGGCCGGATCTGCTGGGTGGCATCATCGCCATCCGGCGGCTGCACCTGCGGGTGATGGAGGAGTCGGGCCTGACCGCTGCCGACGAGATGCTCTACCCGGAGAACCGGAGCTATCTGGACGATGTGCTTTCCTACGAGGCGGTGGGGGCCCGGTCGGTGGAGAACCAGCAGCACCGGCTCACCGCCAGCGGTATGGACATCCCCGTGGGCATGAAAAACCCCACCAGCGGCGATTTTTCCGTGATGCTCAACTCCATCCAGGCGGCCCAGAGCAGCCACACCTTCCTGTACCGGGGCTGGGACGTGACCACCTCCGGCAACCCCCTGGCCCACGCCATCCTGCGGGGGGGCGTGGACAAGTACGGCACCTGCGTGCCCAACTACCACTACGAGGACTTGGCGCGCTTGTGGGAGCTGTACCAGAAGCGGGGGCTTTCCTTCCCGGCGGTGGTGGTGGACGCCAACCACTCCAATTCCGACAAGAAATTCCGGGAGCAGCCCCGGATCGTCAGCGAGGTGCTCCACAGCCGCCGCTACAGCCAGGACGTGAAGCGGCTGGTGAAGGGCGTGATGATCGAAAGCTATCTGGAAGAGGGCTGCCAGCCCATTGAGGGGGAGCGGGTGTATGGGAAGTCCATCACCGACCCCTGCCTGGGCTGGGAGGACACCCAGCGGCTGCTGTTGGAAATGGCGGACAAAGTGTGAGAAAAAACCAAGAAAGAGGGTGATCCCATGGACGAGAGGGACCGCGCCCGGGAGAAACTGGCCCGGGCTGTGAAGGTTGAGATGGAACACGCCCCCCTGGATAAGATCACCGTCACCCAGATTGTGGAGCGTGCGGGGCTGACCCGCCAGACCTTCTACCGGAACTTCCAGGACAAATACGACCTGGTGAACTGGCATTTTGAGCAGCTGGCCCAGAAATCCTTTAAACAGATGGGGGTCAGCCTGACGCTGCGGGAGGCCCTGATCCGCAAGTTCGAGTTTTTAAAGGGGGAGGGCACCTTTTTCAGCCAGGCTTTCCGCTCCCGGGACCACAACTCGGTGGTGGCCTACGACTACCAGTGCATCCTGGAGTTTTACACGGGGATCCTGAAGCGGAAACTGGGGGTGGAACAGCTGCCCCAGGACATCGCCTTCCTGTTGGAGATGTACTGCAGTGCCTCCATTGAAAAGACGGTGGAGTGGGTGACCACCGGCATGGAGCGGCCCATCCCGGAGCTGGTGGACCTGCTTATTGAGGCCATGCCCCAGCGGCTTAAGGAGCTGCTGTCGGATCTGGGCAAATGACAACCGGATAAAACGCTTTCCAAGTGACACTTTCCCCAAAGTGTCACTTGTTTTTTGAAAAACTTCTTGCTACAATTTTTTCAGAAGCAACCAACCGGGGGCCGCCACGGGCCCCAGCGTGCAGAGAAAGGAAGTTTTTTCTATGGCAAACCGTTTTGTCTTAAATGAGAGGTCCTACCACGGCAAGGGCGCTATCCAGGAGATCGCCGGGGAAGTGAAGAGCCGCGGCCTGAACAAAGCCCTGGTCTGCTCCGACCCCGACTTGCTGAAGTTCGGCGTTACCAAGAAGGTCACCGACGTGCTGGATGGGGCCGGCATCGCCTATGACATCTACTCCGAGATCAAGCCCAACCCCACCATCCAGAACGTCCAGGACGGCGTGGAGGCTTTGAAGAAGTCCGGCGCTGACTGCATCATCGCCATTGGCGGCGGCTCCTCTATGGACACCTCCAAGGCCATCGGCATCATCGCCACCAACCCCGAGTTCGCCGACGTCCGCTCCCTGGAAGGCGTGGCCCCCACCAAGAACCCCTGCCTGCCCATCATCGCAGTGCCCACTACCGCCGGCACCGCCGCTGAGGTCACCATCAACTACGTCATCACCGACGTGGAGAAGAACCGGAAGTTCGTCTGCGTGGACCCCCACGACATCCCCGTGGTGGCCATTGTTGACCCCGACATGATGGCCTCCATGCCCAAGGGCCTCACCGCCGCCACCGGCATGGACGCCCTGACCCACGCCATCGAGGGCTACATCACCAAGGGCGCCTGGGAGCTTTCCGATATGTTCCACCTGAAGGCCATTGAGATCATCTCCAAGTCCCTGCGGGGCGCTGTGGAGAACACCCCCGAAGGCCGGGAAGGCATGGCCCTGGGCCAGTACATCGCCGGCATGGGCTTCTCCAACGTGGGCCTGGGCGTGGTGCACTCCATGGCACACGGCCTGTCCGCCCTGTATGACACTCCCCACGGCGTGGCCTGCGCCATCATCCTGCCCACGGGCCTGGAGTTCAACAAGCCTGTGGCCGGCAAGCGCTACCGCGCCATTGCCCAGGCTATGGGCGTGGAAGGTGTGGCCGACATGACCGACGGCCAGGCTGCCGATGCCGCCATCGCCGCGGTGAAGCAGCTGTCCGCCGATGTGGGCATCCCCGCGAACCTCCGGGGCATTTTGAAGGAAGAGGATATCCCCTTCCTGGCCAAGTCCGCCTACGCTGACGCCTGCTGCCCCGGCAACCCCCGCGACACCAACGAGGAAGAGATCGCCCAGCTGTACAAGAGCCTGCTGTAATAGAACGCCCTTTCAAAAGGCCCGGGATTTCCCGGGCCTTTTTGCATCCGTCCCCCGGCGGAACCACCCGTGAGAAAGAAGTTCCTTTTGGCTGGGAATTGTGCTACAATAGCAGGGAAGAAAGGAGGGAGGCTGCCATAGAAAAGACCCTGTATGTTTCCGACTTGGACGGCACCTTGCTGACCCCGGAGCAGCGGCTTTCGCCCTTTACCGTCCGGGTGCTGGAGTATTTGCTGGGGCAGGGGGTGGCCTTTACCTACGCCACCGCCCGGTCGGGGTATTCCGCTGCGGCGGTGACCCAGGGCCTGGAAAGCCCCCTGCCGGTGATCCTCTACAACGGGGCGTTTGTGCGCTTGGGCCCCCAGGGAGAGGTGCTGCTGCGGCAGGGGTTTTCCCCAGAACAAAGGGAGGCTGTGAAAAACCTGCTGGCCCGTTGGGAGATCCAGCCCCTGGTGTACACCCTCCTGGAGGGGAAGGAGCGGGTCCGCTGGGTGCCCGGCAAGGAAACACCGGGAGCGGCCCGGTACTTGGAAAGCCGCCAGGGGGACCCCCGCCTGCTGCCTGCCCAAGAGGCGTCCCTGTATGAAGGGGAGGTGTTTTATTTCACCTGCATCGGGGAGCGGGAGCAGCTGTTTCCGGCTTGGGAGGCGCTGAGGCGGCTTCCCGGGGTTTCCGCCCTGCTGCAAGAGGAGATCTACCGGCCCGGGGAGTTTTGGCTGGAGGTCATGGCTGCCGGGGCCACCAAGGCCCACGGGGCCCAGCTGCTGAAACAGCGCTTGGGCTGCACCAGGATGGTGGCCTTTGGGGATGGGCTCAACGACCTGCCCCTGTTCCAGGCGGCGGACGCCTCCTGCGTGGTGGCCAACGCCCTGCCGGAGGTGCGCTCCGCCGGGGAGGTGATCCCCGGGAACCGGGAGGACGGGGTGGCCCGGTGGCTGCTGGCGGATTCCGCCCCCGCCCTGGCTTTGGGGGAGCGGGCCGGGAAGTTCCGGCTGCGGCTGTACCGGCCGGCGGATTTGGAAGAGCTGATCTGGCTGTTTTACCACTCCGTCCACACCGCGGCCTGGCGGGACTACACCCCGGAGGAGCTGGACGCCTGGGCAGCCTCCCCGGAAAGCGTGAACCGGGCTGCCTGGGGGGAGAGCCTTGCCGCCCATTACACGGTGGTGGCGGAACAGGACGGGAAACTTTTGGGCTTTGGGGACATGGATGAAACGGGCTACCTGGACCGGCTGTACGTCCATGGGGAGTTCCAGGGCCAAGGGGTGGCCGCGTCCATTGCCCAGGCGTTGGAAGGGTTTGCCCGGGGCCTGGGAGTGGAGCGCATTGCCGTCCATGCCTCCCGCACCGCCCGGGGGTTTTTCCAGAGCCGTGGGTTCCGGGTGGTGAAGGCCCAGCAGGTGGAGCGCCGGGGCGTCCTGTTGGAGAATTTTGTCATGGAGCGGCAGCTGGAAACCGCTTAGGAAAGAAAGGGGACAGAGCATGGGAGCGATTAAAGTGTTGCGCGGGGTCATCGGGGTGATCCTCTGCCTGGTGCTGGGGGCCAGCGTGTGGCTGACGGTGGAACGGCAGGTGTTCCACCATTCGGAGGTGGCCCTGGGGCAGGTGACCCTCCGGCCGGTGGCGGGCGATGCCATGGCGCCGGCGCTCCATCAAGGGGACTTGGCCCTGACTATGGCCACGGGCAATTACCAGATGGGGGACGCCGTCCTGTGCGGGGACGGGGAGTTCCGGCGCCTGGTGGGCACGGTGGAGGGCAGCTTCATCGCCCGGGGGGACGGGGAAGGGGAAGAGGCGGAAACCCTTCTCACTGCCCAGGATGTGAAAGGGGAGGTGTTGGCCTCCCTGCCGGGGGCCGGCCTGGTGATGGACTATCTCAGCGCCCCTTGGGGAGCCCCGTCGGTGCTGGTGGTGGGGATTCTTCTGGTGGTTTTGCCCAGCCTGTTGGGCCTTGGACGCAGACCGTCGGGACGCAGACCGTCGGGACGCAGACCGTCGGGACGCAAACCGTCGGGATGTGAACCGCCAGTGGAACGCGGCGGGGAAGCGGCTGATTCCCCGCCGGAGCGGTCTGGGGCGTCCCATCCCCGGCAAGCCCCCGCTTCCAGAGTGGAAGACACAGCCCCTGAAAAGCGCCCGCCCCAGCGGCGGGCAAAGGAACAAGCGGGGAAATATCAGCCCCGCCACTGAGAAAGGAGACAGCGTATGGTATGGCTTTGGATTCTTTTGGCGGCTCTTTGTCTGGTGATTCTTTTGCTGTTGGGAGCCGCGGCGTTCTTTTTCAAGTTTTCCATCTGCCGCCATTCCACAGAACGTCCCGATGAACAGTATCAGGACCAAGATTCCGTTTGGCACCCCTTTGGGGACAGGATGGCCCGGGCCCAGGAATTCATCCGGTCCCACACTACAGAACGGCCCACCATCACTTCCTTTGACGGCCTGAAGCTCCAGGCCCTGTACCTGCCCGCCCAGGGGGAGGCAAAAGGAACCATTGTGGCCTTTCACGGGTACCGGTCGTTAGCAACTATCGACTTTGCCCTGGAGGTGGAGTTTTTCCACACCCTGGGGTACGACGTACTGCTGCCCTACCAGCGTTCCCACGGCTTGAGCCAGGGCAAGTACATCACCTACGGGGTGAAGGAACGTTTCGACTGCCGGGATTGGGCCTGGTACGCCGCCCGGCGGTGGGGGGAGCGGCCCCTGTTCCTCATGGGCATCTCCATGGGCTGCGCCACGGTGGTGATGGCTTCGGGGCTGGAACTGCCCCCCAGCACCCGGGGCATCGTGGCGGACTGCGGCTTCACCACCCCCTGGGACATCATGGCCCACGTGGCCAAGCGGGACTTCCGCCTGCCTCCCTTCCCCCTGCTATATGTGCTGGACTGGGTGGCCCGGCTGGTGGCGGGCTTTGGCCTGAAGGAGGCCGACACCCGCAAGGCCCTTGAGAAGAACAAGCTGCCGGTGCTGTTCCTCCACGGGGAGGACGACGACTTTGTGCCCCCCTCCATGACCCGGGAGAACTTCGCGGCCTGCCGGGCGGAGAAGGCGCTGTACCTGGTGCCCGGGGCGGCCCACGCCCAAAGCTTCGCGGTGGACACCAAGGGCTGCCAGGAACAGATCGCCGGTTTCCTGGAAAAGTACGGCAGCTGAGCCGCCGGGCAGGTGCCCGCGCGCTTTACCTTTCGCTAAAGAACGCCCTGGGAGGGCTTCCCGCTGGCTGCGGCGGGGTGCTTTCCCGGGGTGTTTTGGCAGAAGCGTTTTTTTAGAAGGGCCGGTTTATCTGGTTTTTGAAAAAGGACGGGGCAGCTTTTAAAAATATTTCTGTCAGCTTCGCAAAACCGATTGCAAAGCGGCAGGGGACATGATAAGATACACTGAGAATCAACGGCGTTTGTGGAAACCGGGGAACCGGGAACCGCCTTCGTCGTCCTTTTTTGCCCCGAGGCGGGGGAAACATTTGGGAAAGGGGTCGTTTTATGGCAGAAAGGGTCCGCAGTATGACAGAGGGTTCGCCGGCAAAGCTGCTCATCACCTTTGCCCTGCCGCTGATGGTGGGGAACGTGTTTCAGCAGCTGTACACCGTGGTGGATACCGCCGTGGTGGGGCAGGTGGTGGGGGTGAGCGCCCTGGCCGCCCTGGGGGCCGCCGACTGGCTCAACTGGATGGTGCTGGGCATTATCCAGGGGCTCACCCAGGGGTTTTCCATCCTCATGGCTCAGCATTTCGGCGCTAAAGATTACCGGGAATTGTCCCGGGCGGTGGGGGGCAGCGCCACCTTGTGCGCCGCTTTTACCCTGCTGCTGGCGGCGGCCAGCCAGCTGGCCGCCCGGCCGGTGCTCCAGGTGCTGTCCACCCCGGCGGACATCCTCCCGGGGTCGCTGCTGTATCTGCGGATTGTGTTTGGCGGCATCCCGATGATTATGGCCTACAACTTGCTGGCCTCCATCCTGCGGGCCCTGGGGGACAGCAAAACGCCCCTGTACGCGGTGGCTGTGGCCGCACTGCTCAACGTGGGGCTGGACCTGCTGTTCGTCATGGGCTTCCGGTGGGGCATTGCGGGGGCTGCCATCGCCACGGTGCTCTCCCAAGGGGCCTCGGCGGTGTACTGTTTTGCCCATGTCCGGCGGGTGTCCCTGCTGAAGGTTTCCCGGGAGGACCTGCGCCTGTCCCCCGGCCAGGCGGTGCTGCTTTTGAAGCTGGGCTCCCCCGCGGCGCTGCAAAACGCCATCATTTCCGTGGGGGGCATGGTGGTGCAGTCGGTGATCAACCGGTTTGGGATGCTGTTTTTGGCGGGATTCACCGCCACCAACAAGCTGTACGGCCTGCTGGAAATCGCCGCCACTTCCTACGGTTTTGCGGTGACCTCCTATGTGGGCCAGAACTTGGGCGCCCGGAAGGTGAAACGCATCAAGCGGGGCCAGGCTTGGGCCACAGTGATCGCCCTGGTCACCTCGGTGGTGATCGCCGCCGCTATGCTGGTGTTTGGCCGGCTGGTGCTGGGGCTGTTCATCTCCGGGGACCCGGCGGAAGCGGCGGCCTCTATGGACATCGCCTACCGGTACCTGGCCATTATGAGCCTGTGCCTGCCCATCCTGTATATGCTGCACATTTACCGCTCCGCCCTGATGGGCCTGGGGGACACCCTGGTGCCCATGTTCTCCGGGGTGGCGGAGATGGTGGTGCGCATTGGGGTGGCCCTGCTGCTGCCCCTGGTGATGGGCCAGGAGGGCATCTACTTCGCGGAGGTGGGTGCCTGGGCCGCTGCGGCGGCGCTGCTGGTGACGGCTTACTTTTTACGGATCCGCGCCCTTTCCCAGCGGAAGGGCTTTGCCCTGGATGAATAGCGAGGAGGTATTGTTGTGGAGCAGACCCAGGCCATCAAGGAAAACAGCATCACCACAGGGGTGATTTGGAAACAGCTTTTGATCTTTTTCTTCCCCATTTTGATCGGCACCTTTTTCCAGCAGCTGTACAACACGGTGGACACCATTGTGGTGGGCCAGTATGTGGGCACCCAGGCCCTGGCGGCGGTGGGTACCACCGGCACCATGATCAACCTGCTGGTGGGTTTTTTCGTGGGGGTATCCTCTGGCGCCACGGTAATCATCTCCCAGTTTTTCGGCGCTGGGGACGCTAAAAACGTGTCCCGGGCAGTGCACACCTCCATGGCCCTGGCTCTGGTGGGGGGATTGATCATCATGGTGCTGGGGCTTTTGACCGCCCGGCCCTCCCTGGTGATGCTGGGCGTGCCGGAGGAGATCCTGGGGGACGCCCTGACCTACATGAACGTGTATTACGCCGGGATCATTGCCTGCATGATCTACAACGTGGGTACCGGTGTGCTGCGGGCCATCGGGGATTCCCGGATGCCCCTGTATGTGCTCATCGTATGCTGCCTGGTGAACATCGTCCTGGACCTGCTGTTTGTGGTGGGGTTCCACTGGGGGGTGTTCGGGGTGGCCATTGCCACGGTGCTCTCCCAGGTGGTCAGCGCGGTGCTGATCTTGCTGCGGCTGATGCTCACCCGGGAATCCTACCGGGTGGAGCTGAAAAAGATCCGCTTTGACCGCAGCATTTTGAAAAACGTCATCCGCATCGGCCTGCCGGCGGGGATGCAGTCGGTGCTGTACTCGGTGTCCAACCTGGTGGTGCAGGCCAGCATCAACTCCTTTGGCACCGACGCCATCGCCTCCTGGGCGGCCATCGGCAAGATCGACGGCTTTATCTGGATGGTGATGAGCGCCTTTGGCATCGCCATCACCACTTTTGTGGGGCAGAACTTCGGCGCCCAGAAGTTTGCCCGGGTGAAGAAGAGCATCCGGGTGTGCCTGATGATGTCCCTGAGCACCACCATTGCCCTTTCCGTGTTGCTGCTGGTGTTTATGGAACCCCTGCTGCGTTTCTTCACGGGGGACGAAACCGTCATCCAGATCGGCCAGAACTTTTTCTGGGTGCTGGCCCCCAGCTATTTCACCTATGTGTTCATCGAGATCCTCTCCGGCGCTATCCGGGGGGCGGGGGAGGCCTTCCAGCCCATGCTTATCACCTGCTTTGGCGTGTGCGGCTTGCGGATCCTCTGGCTGGCGCTGGTGGCAGTGGTGCCCCAGCTCCACACCATGCAGATGGTGGCTATGAACTACCCCATCACCTGGGTCATCGCGGCCATTGTGTTTATCATCTATTACTGCCGCATGAACTGGCTGCGCCGGTGCATCAAGCGTGCCGGGTTCCCTGCCCCGAGTCTGAGCACGGACTGAACCACCTGCAGTGGTGCCTGCGGCGGGCAATCCGTCATTGCGCTCGTTCCTCGCTCCCGTTGGGGGATTGGGCGCCATTTTGCCGCCACCCCTAAGCGCGAATCACTCAGTCCGAGTACGGACCGGCTGTAAATGGCTCTTGCTTTTTAGAAAAGAGTGGGGTACAATAAAACTGCAATATGTCTGTACAAATTTATCTTTTGGATTTTTGGATTGGAGGAAGAGAACATGAACAACATCCCTCAGGTGAAGCTGGGCATTGTGGCTGTTTCCCGGGACTGTTTCCCCATTGGGCTTTCCCAGAGCCGCCGGGCCGCCGTGGTGGCCGCCTGCGCCCAGAAGGGCCTGGAAGTGTACGAGGCCCAGACCACTGTGGAAAACGAAAAAGATATGCTGGCTGCCGTGGAAGAAGTCACCAAGGCTGGCTGCAACGCCCTGACCGTGTTCCTGGGCAACTTTGGCCCCGAAACCCCCGAGACCCTTATCGCCAAGCACTTTGACGGCCCCTGTATGTTTGTGGCGGCTGCCGAGGGTGACGGCGACCTGATCAACGGCCGGGGCGACGCCTACTGCGGGATGCTCAACTGCTCCTACAACCTGGGCCTGCGGGGCATCAAGGGCTATATCCCCGAGTATCCCGTTGGCACCGCTGAGGAAATCGCAGAAAAGATGGTGGAGTTTGTGCCCATTGCCCGGGCGGTGCTGGGCCTGAAGGGCCTGAAGATCATCACCTTTGGCCCCCGGCCCCAGGATTTCTTTGCCTGCAACGCCCCTATCCAGGGCCTGTACGACCTGGGCATTGAGATCGAGGAAAACAGCGAGCTGGACCTGCTGGTGTCCTATAAAGAGCATGAGGGCGACCCCCGGATCCCCGACGTGTGCGCCGACATGGCCGCCGAAATGGGCGAGGGCAAGTATTACCCCGATATGCTCAGCCGCATGGCCCAGTTCGAGCTGACGTTGCTGGATTGGGCGGAAGCCCACAAGGGCAGCCGGCAGTATGTGGCTTTCGCCGACAAATGTTGGCCCGCCTTCCCCAGCCAGTTCGGCTTTGAGCCCTGCTATGTCAACTCCCGGCTGGCCAGCCGTGGCATCCCCGTTTCCTGCGAGGTGGACATCTACGGGGCGCTTTCCGAGTACATTGGCGCCTGCGTTTCCGGCGACGCCGTCACATTGCTTGACATCAACAACTCTGTCCCCGCCTCCCTGTACGAGGAGAAGATCCAGGGCAAATTTGATTATGACTACAAGCTGACCGACACCTTCATGGGCTTCCACTGCGGCAACACCCCCAGCTGCAAGCTGTGCGCCGACCGGGCGGTGAAGTACCAGCTCATCCAGCACCGTTTGCTGGAGCCCGCTGGCAGCGACCCGGACTTCACTCGGGGTACTTTGGAAGGCGACATCGCCCCCGGCGAGATCACCTTCTTCCGGCTGCAGAGTACCTCTGACGGGAAGCTGCGGTCCTACGTGGCCCAGGGCGAGGTGCTGCCTGTGCCCACCGGCTCCTTCGGCGGCATTGGCGTGTTTGCTATCCCGGAGATGGGCCGGTTCTACCGCCATGTGCTCATCGAGAAGCGCTATCCCCACCACGGGGCGGTGGCCTTCGGCCATCACGGCAAGGCGCTGTTCGAGCTGTTCAAGCTGCTGGGAGTGGAGGACATCGGCTTCAACCAGCCCGCGGGTATGCTCTACAAAACTGAGAACCCTTTTGCGTAAAGAGATAAGGCCGTGAAATGAAAATCACCGTTCCCATCGGGACGGTGATTTTTTATAGATGCTTTAAACTCCTGGCGGGAGCCCCGCGCCGTTTCAAACAGCGGATGGGCCGGGCAATCGGATGCCCGCAAAGACGGAAAGAGAGCGTCCACAGGGGCGTCCCTCTTTCCGTGGCTTATTTACCGGCGTTACAGGGTAAAGGTGACAGGATCCAAACCGGCGTTGACGGTCAGCAGAAGGCCCTGTTCCGTATCCTGGGACCCAGCCCCTGCCAGTTCTTTCACAGCGTGGATGTTCCGCAGCAGCACTTTCAGGCCCTCAGCCCGGCCCTCAAAGGTGAAGGTGACTTTGCCGTCCCGGTTTACGGCGCTGGCTTTCAGCAGATCGCCTCCATACATATCCTTGACGTCGGCGAAGGCTTTTTCCTTCAAAGCGAACAGGTGCAGGGTCAAGCCCTTTCCATAGTCGTACTCCACCTTCTGGTCATTGGCGCCCACGGGGATCAGGGAGTTTTCCCGGGCCATCAGGGGCAGGCTCATGAAGCCGTGTACCTCATGGCGCCATTTGCCGCCTTCCACTGCCTGGCCGGTGAGGAAGTTGGTCCAGGTGCCCTCGGGCAGGTAGTAGTCCACATCGCCGCTCTCTGAGAACACGGGGGCCACCAGCAGGTCACCGCCCAGCATATACTGCCGGTCCAGGTCGGAGCAGGGGATGTCCTCCGGGAACTCCAGCACCATGGCCCGCATGGAGGGAACGCCGGTCTCGTGGGTCTCCACAGCGGCGGAGTACAGGTAGGGCATCAATGTGCACTTGAGGTTGGTGAACTTCCGCAGCACCTCCACGGCCTCGTCGCCAAAGAGCCAGGGCACCCGGTAGGAGCTGGAGCCATGGAGCCGGGAGTGGGTAGACAGCAAGCCAAAGGCAGCCCAGCGCTTGTACACATCGGCGGGGGCGGTGCCCTCAAAGCCGGAGATGTCATGGCTCCAAAAGCCGAAGCCCGACATACACAGGGATAAACCGCCCCGCAGGGACTCGCTCATAGACAGGTAATTGGAGGAGCAGTCGCCGCCCCAGTGTACGGGGAATTTCTGGCCGCCCACGGTGGCGCTGCGGGCAAACAGGCAAGCCTGGTTTTTGCCCTTGTACTCTTCCAGCAGCTCAAAAACGCACTTGTTGTACAGGTAGGTGTAGTAGTTGTGCATCAGTTCCGGGTCGCTGCCGTCGTAATACACCACGTCGGTTGGGATCCGCTCGCCGAAATCGGTCTTGAAGCAGTCCACGCCCTGGTCCAGCAGCGCCCGCAGCTTACTCTGGTACCACTTCCAGGCGCCGGGATTGGTGAAGTCCACCAGGCCCATGCCCGCCTGCCACAGGTCCCATTGCCACACATCGCCGTTGGGCCGCTTCAAGAGGTAGCCTTTCTCCATGGCCTCCTGGAACAGGGGGGATTTCTGGCCAATGTAGGAGTTGATCCATACGCAGATTTTCAGGCCGCGCTCGTTTTTCATCCGGCTGAGCATTCCGGGTACATCGTCAAACATGGCCTCATCCCAGGTGAAGTTGCACCACTCGTTTTCCTTCATCCAGTAGCAGTCGAAGTGGAACACGTGGAGGGGGATGTTCCGCTGGGCCATGCCGTCCACAAGGCCGCGCACGGTCTTCTCGTCGTAGGAGGTGGTGAAGCTGGTGGTCAGCCACAGGCCGAAACTCCAGGCGGGGGGCAGCGCGGGCCGCCCCGCGAGGGCTGTGTAGTTTCGCAGCACCGTCTTTCCGTCGCCGCCGCCAATGACCATGAAATCGATCTTTTCGCCGGGCACGGAGAACTGCGCCCGGGTCACCGCCTCGGAGCAGATCTCATAGGAGACCTTGCCGCTGGTGTTCACCAGCACGCCATAGCCCTTGTTGGTCATATAAAAGGGGATGCTCTTGTAAGAGATTTCCGTGCAGGTGCCGCCGTCCTCGTTCCATGTTTCCACGGTTTGGCCGTTCTTCACAAAGGGGGTGAACCGCTCGCCTAAACCATAGACCTTCTCGCCAATGTCCAGGTCCATCTGCACCCGCATGAAGGGCCCCTCGGGGGTCTGCAAAGTGCTGATCATGGCATGGCCGAACCGGTCGCCGATGTTCGTCAGCTTTTTGCCCTCGTAATAAAAGGTGAAAGAGGCGGGGTTTTTGGTGATTTTCAGCTCGGTCTTGCCGCTGCGGATGGCCAGTCCGCCCTCAAATTCCTCCACGTTCAGGGGCAGGTCTTCCAGTTCCATCTCGAACCGGGGCTCCTTCTTGGCGCTGCCCATGAAGTGGAACGCCTGGATACGGATGATGTCGGTTTTGGGGGAGGAAAGGAACAGCTCCAGCACGGGGCCCCCCATGGCCCGCGTATCGTGGGCGTAAGGCACGGCGTAGAGATAGATGCGGTTGCGCTGCACCTTGATTTCGCGGATCTGGACGCAGTCGGCGTTTTCCACACCAGGACGGTTCATCCAGTAGCCTTTTGTAAATTTCATGACAACACTTCCTTTTGAAAGATCCAGCGGCAGGGGAGGCTTTGACGCAAAAATCGCCGCCGCGGTTGCAAAATTGGTAAAAATGATCTATAGTATACTTATTCTAACCTGTCTGATGGGAAAATGCTTGTAGGAAACCGGCGTATAACTACAGTATTTTGATATTTTGAAGAGGGGCGGCAGGAACCTTGGTCAACAAAAACCTGAAAGAAGAACGGCACCACGGCGACTTCGGCCTGCCGGTGGGCTGTTACCGCATAGAACCCATTTTCCCCGGCGGCCAAAAGGAATTGGAGTGCCACTGGCACGATGAGATGGAGCTGTTCAAGGTGGAGACGGGCGCGATGAGGGTCAGGTGCGGCAGCGATTACCTTGAAGCCCGGGCGGGAGAGATGGTGTTTTTTAACAGCGGTGAACTTCATGCGGCGCAGTCCTTAGACGGCCAGGCGCTGGATTATACGGCGGTGGTGTTCAGCCCGGAAATGCTCTGCGGGGACGAAAACGACGTTGTCCGGCGGGAATACGTTGCCCCGGTGCTGGAGGGGGAGCTCCGCCTCCAAAGGGTGAACCGGCCCGGCGATGGGGAGGGGGCCCAAGTGCTGGCCGCCTTTGACCGGGCTATGGAGCTGCTTTTAGAGCGGCCTCCGGCTTACGAACTGCGGGTGCGTGCCCAGCTTTTGGAAATCTTTGCCGGGCTTGCGCAGGGCGGCCAGCGCGCGGCGTCCCGGCGGGAGCGGATGCCGGCCCGGGGGATCAAGGCCGCGATCGACTACATCCACAAGAATTACCGGCAGCCCATCACCATCCGCCAGCTGGCGGGGTTGAGCCATATGAGCGACGGCCACTTTTGCCGCCTCTTTAAAAAGTATACCTTTAAAACCCCGGTGCAGTACATCAACCGGGCGCGCCTGTCCGCCGCCATGGACCTGCTGTTGGAAAGCGACCGGAAAGTGATGGACATTGCCTTTGACACAGGGTTTAATAGCCTGAGCTATTTTGTTGGGGTGTTCAAACAGAGCGTGGGCTGCACGCCCACAGAATTCCGCCGGCGGGGCCGGCCTGACCGCAATGGGAGGGAAGCGGTATGACAATTGTATGGGTGATTTTAGCCGTTGTGATCGCATTGATTTTGCTGTGGCTGTGGGCCATTGCCCCCCACTTGCCCCGGGCGGATTTTTCCGCGTTTGCCAAATATGATTACGCCCACCGGGGGCTGCACGACAAGGAAAAGGGCGTGCCGGAAAATTCCCTGCTGGCTTTTGACATGGCGTGCCGGGGCGGCTTCGGCATGGAACTGGATCTGCAGCTGACCCAGGACGGCCGGATCGTCATCCACCACGACCGGAACATCAGCCGCACTTGTGGGGTAGACCGGAACATCGATGAGATGACCTACGAGGAGCTGTCCGGTTACCGGCTTCTGGGCAGCCAGGAGCGGGTGCCCCTGTTCTCCGACGTGCTGAAGGTGGTGGACGGCCGTACCCCACTGATCGTCGAGTTTAAAAGCTACACCCGCCAGGAAGAGCTGTGCCGGAAGGCCATGGCCTTGTTGGAAGGATATCAAGGGCTCTACTGTGTGGAGTCCTTCGACCCCCGGATCGTCCGGTGGTTCAAGAAGCACCATCCCCAGACTATCCGGGGCCAGCTGATGTGCCGGAAGCCCCGGGAGGGGATGTCCGGCGCCGTGGATTTTTTCAACCGGCTGATGGTGACCAACGCCTTCACCAGGCCCCACTTCGAGGCCTATGACTTCCACCTGCGCCATCACCCCTCCCTGCGGCTGGCCCGCCGGGTGTTTGGGATGCAGGAGGTCAGCTGGACCCTGCGCTCCCTGGAGGAGTACCAGCAGGCCAAGGAAGAAGGCTGCTTGTGTATTTTTGAGAAGTTCCTGCCCCCGGAAAGTTCCACCCACCAGAAATTCGCCTTTTCCGATTTGCTGGCCCAGTCCGGGAAAGCCGCCGTGTGCCTGCGGTCTTCCGAAAGGGAAGGCTCCGCGGCGGTAAAGTGATTTTTTGTAATTTTTTAGAGAGTTTTTCTAAAGGAAAGGGGAGCGGAAGCTCCCTTTTTTGGCGGCCTATCCAGAGGGCTGCCAGAGGGAAAAAATCCTGGAAATTTTTTGAAAAATCCTTGCAAAACCTGGGGCTGTGTGATATTATAATGGAGCGTGACTGCACAAGCGTTCTTGACAAGGGAGCGCTAGATATGCGATGAAGCGGGAGGTTGCGGCCCCATGCGGCCGGTTTTTCCGTGGAGTATGTCCGATTTGAAACCGGGCGAAGGAATTTGAAGGGATGGAACCACCGGGCGTCCCCGGCAGGCCGATCTTATGCCCTTCAGAGGATTGATATGGGTTTGTCCTTGCCCCGGAATCCGTGCGATGCGGATTTCCGGTTTTTCTATGTCCAGGGTGGAAACACCCGGGACAGTGTTTAAGAAAACCCAGCCCGCCTAAGAAATTTAAGGAGGCGATTTTGAGTGGCAGTCAAGGAAAAAATCAGGATCAGAATCAAGGGGTACGATCATCAGCTGGTGGACCAGTCTTCCGAGAAGATCGTCGCTACCGCAAAGCGCACCGGCGCCCGGGTTTCCGGACCCGTGCCGCTGCCCACCGAGAAGCAGATCATCACCATCCTGCGTGCCGTCCACAAGTATAAGGACAGCCGTGAGCAGTTTGAGATGCGCACCCACAAAAGACTGATCGACATCCTCAGACCCAGCAACAAGACCGTTGAGGCCCTGATGGGTCTGGAGCTCCCCGCCGGCGTAGAGATCGAGATTAAGCTTTAATCTTAAGCTACTCTGGATCGGAGGGTCATGTTGGAGAGATCCAACCAATAACTCTACAGGAGGAAAACAAACATGAAAAAAGGAATCATCGGCAAGAAGATCGGCATGACGCAGATCTTCGACGAAAAGGGAAAAGTCATTCCCGTCACTGTCATCGAGGCCGGCCCCTGCGTGGTGACCCAGAAGAAGACCGTGGAAAACGATGGCTACAACGCTGTGCAGATCGGCTTCGGCGACCAGAAGCCCCAGCGGGTTTCCAAACCCCTCGCCGGCCACTTCAAGAAGGGCGACGTCGCCCCCAAGAAGACCCTGCGCGAGCTGCGGCTGGAAGACATCAGCGCCCTGAACGTGGGCGACCTGATCAAGGCCGACGCCTTTGAGGCCGGCGAGCGCGTGGACGTCACCGGCAAGAGCAAAGGCAAGGGCTACGCCGGCGTGATCAAGCGCTGGAACTTCCGCCGCCTGAAGGAAACCCACGGTTCCGGCCCTGTTGCCCGCCACGGCGGTTCCAACGGCGCCTGTTCCACCCCCTCCCGTGTGTGGAAGGGCCTGAAAATGGCCGGCCATCTGGGCGCGGAGACTGTCACTGTGCAGAACCTCACCGTTGCCAAGGTGGACGCCGAGAACAACCTCATCGCCATCAAGGGCGCCATCCCCGGCCCCAACGGCGGCATCGTGGTTGTCCGCGACAGTGTGAAAGCGTAAGGGAAGGAGGAATAAAGTATGCCTACTATCGCAGTTTTGAATATGCAGGGCCAGGAAATTGGCCAGCAGGAGCTCAATGAGGCCGTGTTCGGCATCGAGCCCAACGTGTCTGTTATGAACGACATGGTGAAGAACTATCTGGCCAACCAGCGCCAGGGCACCCAGTCCGCCCTCACCCGTTCGGAAGTTTCCGGCGGCGGCAAAAAGCCGTGGCGGCAGAAGGGCACCGGCCGGGCCCGTCAGGGTTCCACCCGTGCTCCCCAGTGGACCCACGGCGGCATCGTGTTCGCTCCCAAGCCCCGGGAGTACCGCTACGCCCTCAACAAGAAGGTGCGGCGCCTGGCTATGAAATCCGCCCTTTCTTCCAAGGTGCGCGACAACGAGATGATCGTCATCGACCAGATCACTGCCGATTCCTATAAGACCAAGACCATTGCCGAGATGCTCAAGGCGGTGGGTTCCGAGAAGAAGGCCCTGATTGTTCTGTCCACCATGGACGAGAAAGTGATCGCTTCCGCCCGGAACATCCCCGGTGTGAAGACCGCCCAGGTCAACACCCTGAACGTGTACGACATCCTGGGCGCCGATAAGTTCATCGTCGTCAAGGACGCAGTCGCTAAGATCGAGGAGGTGTATGCATAATGGCAGCTCAGGACATCGTTATCCGCCCCATCATCACCGAGAAGACCATGGATGGCAACAGCCAGAAGAAGTACACCTTTGAAGTGAGCAAGGACTCCACCAAGATCGACATCAAGCGCGCTGTGGAAGAGCTTTTTGGCGTGAAGGTCAGCAAGGTGAACACCCTCCATGTTAGGGGCCATATGCGCCGCCAGGGCCGTTTCGAAGGCTATACCAGAAGCTGGAAAAAAGCCGTCGTCACCCTGACCGAGGACAGCAAGACCATCGAATTCTTCGAGTCTATGATCTAACAGGTCCCTTTGGAAGGACCCTCACGAGCGAGTGAGATCGCCCAAGTGAGAATGGGCACGAATGGGGGTAGCCGCCCCCGCAAAGCCAATATAGGAGAGTGAAAACCAAATGGCAATCAAGAATTACAAGCCGACCACCGCGGCAAGGCGGAATATGTCTGTCACAGACTACACCAGCCTTTCCAAGAATGGTCCTGAGAAGAGCCTGCTGGCTCCTCTGGATAAAAAAGCCGGCCGTAACAGCTACGGCCGCATCACCGTCCGCCATCGCGGCGGCGGCAACCGCAAGAAGTACCGTATCATCGACTTCAAGCGCCAGAAGCACGACGTGGAAGCCACTGTGCTGTCCATCGAGTACGATCCCAACCGTTCCGCTTTCATCGCCCTGGTCCAGTATGAGGACGGCGAGAAGCGCTATATCCTGGCTCCCCACGGCCTGAAGGCTGGGGACAAAGTGGTTTCCGGCGCCGGCGCCGACATTAAGCCCGGCAACGCCCTGCCCCTGAAGAACATCCCCGTGGGTACCTTCATCCACAACGTGGAGCTGTATCCCGGCAAGGGCGCCCAGCTGGCCCGCGCCGCCGGCATCATGGCCCAGCTGATGGCTAAGGAAAACGGCATGGCCCTGCTGCGTCTGCCCTCCGGCGAACTGCGCAACGTGCCCGAGAGCTGCATGGCTTCCATCGGCCAGGTTTCCAACATCGACCATGAGAACGTGAAGATCGGCAAAGCCGGCCGGAAGCGTCACATGGGCTGGCGTCCCACCGTGCGCGGTTCTGTTATGAACCCCAATGACCACCCCCACGGCGGTGGTGAGGGCAAGAGCCCTGTGGGCCGTCCTGGTCCTGTCACACCTTGGGGCAAGCCTGCCCTGGGTTATAAGACCCGCAAGAAGAAGAACCGCAGCGATAAGTTTATCGTGAAGCGGAGAAATGGCAAGTAAGCCGCACGGGAAAGGAGCAAAGACACTATGAGCAGAAGCTTAAAGAAGGGACCCTTTGTACAGCCCGTGCTGCTGAAAAGGATCCAGGCCATGAACGAGGCCGGCGAGAAGAAGATCGTCAAGACCTGGAGCAGATCCTCCATGATCTTCCCGGACTTTGTTGGCCACACCATCGCGGTCCACGACGGCCGCAAGCACGTGCCGGTGTATATCACCGAAGACATGGTGGGACACAAGCTGGGCGAGTTTGCCCCCACGCGGACCTTTAAGGGCCACGCGGGCGCCAAGACCTCTAAGTAAGAAGAAAGGAGAGAAAAGCAATGGAAGCGAAAGCAACACTGAACTACACCCGTATCTCTCCCCGTAAGGTCGGCATCGTCCTGGATCTCATCCGCAACAAGCCGGTGGACCTTGCCGCCGCTATCTTAAAGCACACTCCCAAGGCTGCCTGCGAGGACCTGGAGAAACTCCTGAAGTCCGCTGTGGCCAACGCGGAGAACAACTTTAACATGGACCGGAACAGCCTGTATGTTTCCCAGTGCTATGTGACCCCCGGGCCGATCCTGAAGCGGATCCGTCCCAGCGCTCACGGCCGGGCGTTCCGGGTGCTGAAGAGAACCTCTCACATCACCATTGTGGTGAAGGAAAAAGAGTAAGCGGTAAGGAGGCAAAGATATGGGTCAGAAAGTGAATCCCCACGGTCTCCGTGTGGGTGTTATCAAAGACTGGGATTCCCGGTGGTTTGCTGGCGACAGTGAGTTCGGCGACATCCTGGTGGAGGATTACAACCTCCGCAAGACGCTGAAGAAGCAGCTGTATTCCGCTGGCGTCCCGAAAATTGAAATCGAGCGCGACGCCTCTAAGGTGCGCATCCACATCCATTGCGCGAAGCCCGGCATGGTCATCGGCAAGGGCGGCGCTGAAATTGAGAAGCTGCGCCAGCAGTGCGAGAAGATGCTGGGGAAACCCGTGGTCATCAACATCGTAGAAGTGCGGCAGCCTGACGTGAACGCTCAGCTGGTGGCTGAAAACGTGGCCTCCCAGCTGGAGCGCCGGATCTCCTTCCGCCGCGCCATGAAGGGCTGCATCGGCCGCGCCATGCGCCTGGGCGCCAAGGGCATCAAGATCAAGGTTGGCGGCCGTTTGGGCGGCGCCGAGATCGCCCGCAGCGAAGAGTACCACGACGGCACCATCCCGCTGCAGACCATCCGCGCGGACATTGATTATGGTTTTGCCGAGGCCAACACCACGTATGGCCGGATCGGCGTGAAAGTTTGGCTGTACAAGGGCGAAGTGCTCAACGACAACCATGGTGAGCGCCGCGAGCGCAGCGATCGCAACGACCGCCGCCGTGACGACCGCCGGGAGCGCCGTGACCGCCGCCCCGCAGGAAATAGGGAAGGAGGCCGCAGATAATGTTACTTCCTAAGCGCGTGAAATACCGCAGAGTTCAGAGAGGCCGCATGAAGGGCAAGGCCCTGCGCGGCAACAAGGTGACCTATGGCGATTACGGCCTGCAGGCCCTGGAGCCCGCATGGATCACCTCCAACCAGATCGAGGCCGCCCGTGTGGCCATGACCCGTTACTGCAAGCGTTTCGGCAAGGTCTGGATCAAGATTTTCCCCGACAAGCCCGTTACCCAGAAGCCCGCTGAAACCCGAATGGGTTCCGGTAAAGGCTCTCCCGAATACTGGGTGGCCGTGGTGAAGCCCGGCCGCGTGATGTTCGAGCTGGGCGGCGTGCCCGAGGCCACTGCCCGTGAGGCCCTGCGCCTGGCTGCCAACAAGCTCCCCATCAAGTGCAAATTTGTGACCAAAGAAACGGAGGCTAGTTTGTGATGAAAGCTTCAGAAATCAGAGAAATGACCGCTGACGAGCTGAACAGCAAACTCGCCGACCTGAAGGCGGAGCTTTTCAACCTGCGTTTCCAGCTCGCTATCAATCAGCTTGACAACCCCATGCGTATTTCGGCTGTGAAGAAGGACATCGCCCGTGTGAAAACCGTTATCCGGGAAAACGAGCTCCACGCCGGCAACGCCTAAGGGAAGGGAGGACTAAGAAGTGAGCGAAGAGAGAAACATGAGAAAAACCGTGGTTGGCCGCGTTGTCAGCGACAAGATGGACAAGACCGTTGTGGTGGCTATCCAAGACAGCGTGAAGCACCCCATCTACAACAAGGTTATCAAGCGCACCGTGAAGCGCAAAGCCCATGATGAGAACAATGAGTGCCGCGTGGGCGACCGCGTGCGCATCATGGAAACCCGCCCCCTCTCCAAGGACAAGAGATGGCGCCTGGTGGAGATCGTGGAGAAAGCCAAATAAATTTTGGCGCAAGCACGTGTTACAAACAAATCTATTTGGCTTTAAGCAAAGGAGGAACGCACTGTGATTCAGCAGCAGTCTTACCTCAAGGTTGCCGACAACACCGGCGCGAAAGAGCTTATGTGCATTCGTGTGCTGGGCGGCACTGGCAGGAGGTATGCCAATATCGGCGACGTGGTGGTTGCTTCCGTTAAAAAAGCAGCACCCGGCGGCGTGGTGAAAAAGGGCGACGTGGTGAAGGCGGTTATCGTCCGCACTTCTTCCGGCGTGCGCCGTGAGGACGGCAGCTATATCCGTTTCGACGAGAACGCCGCCGTGATCATCCGTGACGACAAAAACCCCCGTGGTACCCGTATTTTTGGGCCTGTGGCCCGCGAGCTGCGCGACAAGGAATACATGAAGATCCTGTCCCTGGCTCCCGAAGTTCTTTAATGGAGGTGCACTGATAATGAATAACAAGGTTCATGTGAAAACCGGTGACACCGTCGTAATCCTCAGCGGCAAAGACCGCGGCAAGCAGGGCAAAGTGATGCAGGTGAGCCCCAAAGAGGGCAAGGTCATCGTGGAGAACGCCAACTTTGTCCAGAAGCACGTAAAACCCCGCAGAATGGGCGAGGCCGGCGGCATCATCAAGGCCGAAGGCGCCATCTATGCCTGCAAAGTGCAGGTGGTTTGCCCCCGCTGCGGCAAGCCTACCCGTGTCGGCCACAAGATCCTGAAGGACGGCACCAAGGAACGCATTTGCAAAAAATGCGGCGAGTCGCTGTAAGGGAGGAACAGACATGGCTAGAATGAAAGATTTCTATAAAGCAGAAGTGGCCCCCGCCCTGATGAAGAAGTTCGGCTACAAGAGCGTGATGCAGATCCCGAAGCTGGATAAGATCGTCATCAACGTGGGCGCCGGCGAGGCCAAGGAAAACGCCAAGGCAATCGACGCCATCAGCGGCGACCTGGCAAAGATCACCGGGCAGAACCCCGTGGTCTGCAAGGCCAAGAAGAGCGTGGCCAACTTCAAACTCCGTGAAGGTATGCCCATTGGCGTGAAGGTCACCCTGCGCGGCGAGCGGATGTACGAATTCCTGGACCGCCTGTTCAACGTGGCCCTGCCCCGTGTGCGCGACTTCCGGGGCATCAATCCCAACTCCTTCGACGGCCGCGGCAACTACAACATGGGTATCCGCGAGCAGCTGATCTTCCCCGAGATCGACTACGATAAGGTCGACAAGGTGCGGGGCATGGATATCTGCTTCGTGACCACCGCCAACACCGACGAAGAAGCCCGTGAACTGCTGACCCTGATGGGCGCGCCGTTTACCAAATAAGGAGGGATTATTGTGGCCAAGACTTCGATGAAAGTAAAACAGAGTAGACCTCAGAAGTATTCCACCCGGGAATACAACCGCTGCAAGATTTGCGGCCGGCCGCACGCCTACCTTCGGAAATTCGGCATTTGCCGTATCTGCTTTAGGGAGCTTGCGTACAAGGGCGAAATCCCCGGCGTGAAGAAGGCAAGCTGGTAAATCATCAAGGAGGACTAAGAGTATGCAAGTTACAGATACCATTGCAGATCTGCTGACCCGCATTCGCAACGCGCAGGCCGCCAAGCACGACACCGTGGAGGTGCCCGCCTCCAACATGAAGAAGGCCATTTGCCAGATTCTGGTGGACGAGGGATACGTGAAGAGCTACAGCGTGACCGAAGACGGCAAGCAGGGCATGATCACCATCACCCTGAAGTATGTGGGCAAGCAGCCCGTCATCAAGGGGCTGAAGCGGGTTTCCAAGCCCGGCCTGCGGATCTATTCCAACGCGCAGGACCTGCCCAAGGTCATGAAGGGTCTGGGCGTGGCCATCATCTCCACTTCCAAGGGGATCATGACCGACCGTGCAGCTAGAAAAGAAAACGTCGGCGGCGAAGTGCTGGCGTTCATTTGGTAAGAAAAGGGGGTGCGAGAGTATGTCGAGAATTGGAAGAAAACCCATCAATATTCCCGCTGGCGTTGAAGTGACTGTCAATGGCAGCGAAGTGGCGGTAAAGGGCCCCAAGGGCGCTTTGAACCAGACCTTTAACCCGAAGATGAACATCGCGGTGGAAGGCAACGAGATCCTGGTGACCCGTCCTGACGACGAAAAGGAGTCCCGTTCGCTCCATGGCCTCACTCGCACGCTGGTCCACAACATGGTGGTTGGCGTGACCGAGGGCTTCTCCAAGACCCTGGAAGTGCAGGGAGTTGGCTATCGTGTGCAGAAGCAGGGCAAAGACCTTGTGATGAACCTGGGCTATTCCCATCAGGTAATCGTTTCCGACACCGATGACATTAAGATTGAAGCTCCCAACGCCAACACCATTGTGATCTCCGGCATCGACAAGCAGAAGGTTGGCCAGTTTGCCGCCGAAGTCCGCGAGAAGCGGCCGCCGGAACCCTACAAGGGCAAGGGCATCCGCTACGCTGGCGAGTTTGTGCGCCGCAAGGAAGGCAAGGCCGGCAAGGGCTCTAAGTAATAGGTAGAAGGAGTGAGAAAAAATGGTCAATAAGGCAGATTCCAACAAGGCACGGCTGCGCCGCCACAAGAGAGTGCGCGGCAAGATCTCCGGCACCGCCGAGCGGCCCCGCCTGAACGTGTTCCGCTCCAGCGCCAACATCTACGCCCAGATCATCGACGACACCACGGGCCATACCCTGTGCGCTGCGTCCACTCTGGACAAGAGCTTTACTGGCAACGGCGGCAACAAAGAGGCTGCCCGGGAAGTGGGCAAGATGATCGCCCAGAAGGCAGCAGAAAAAGGCATCACCAATGTGGTCTTCGACCGCGGCGGTTATATCTTCCACGGCCGCGTCAAAGAGCTGGCCGAAGGCGCCCGTGAGGGCGGCCTCAACTTCTAAGTAAGGAGGAAACGATTTTGGCTAGTAACATTGACGCTTCCACGCTGGACCTGCAAGAGCGGGTCGTAGCGATCAACCGTGTTTCGAAAACCGTGAAGGGCGGCCGCGTGATGAAATTCTCCGCCCTGGTGGTCGTCGGCAACGGCGCCGGCATTGTCGGCTTCGGCATCGGCAAGGCCGCCGAAGTCCCGGACGCCATCCGCAAGGGCATTGAGGATGCGAAGAAGAACCTCACCACCATCGCCATGCGGGGCACCACCATCCCCCACGACATCGTGGGCGAGTTTGGCGCCGGCCGCGTCATCCTGAAGCCCGCCGCCCCCGGTACCGGCGTTATCGCCGGCGGCCCTGTGCGCGCCGTGGTTGAGTGCGCCGGTATCCGCGATATCCGCGCCAAGGCCCTGCGTTCCAACAATCCCTGCAATGTGGTCCGCGCCACCCTGGCTGGCCTGACCCAGCTGCGCACCGCTGAAGAAGTGGCCGCGCTGCGGGGCAAGACCGCCAAAGAGATTCTGTAAGGGAGGGCAACACTTTGAAAATTACTTTGAAGAAGAGCCTGATCGGCAGCAAGAAGGACCAGATCGCCACGGCCCAGTCTTTGGGCCTGAAAAAGGTGGGCGACGTCACCGAGCAGCCCGACAATGCCCAGACTCAGGGCAAGCTGAAGAAGATCTCCCATCTGATCGAGGTCACTGAGTAAAAAAGCTAAGGAGGTGCGTGACAATGAAGCTCAATCAGCTGACAGCAACGCCCGGCGCTACCAAAGAGCGCAAGCGTATTGGCAGAGGCTATGGCGCCGGCACCGGCAAGACCGCCGGCAAGGGCCATAAGGGCCAGAAGGCCCGCGCGGGCCACGGCCAGCAGCCCGGTTTCGAGGGCGGCCAGATGCCCATGCAGAGAAGACTCCCCAAACGGGGCTTCAACAATATTTTCGCCAAAGAGATCATCGCCATCAACGTGGGATCTCTGAACAAATTTGAGGACGGCGCTTCTGTAGACGCCGCGGCTCTCATGGAGGCCGGTATCCTGAAGAAAGATTGCGACGGCATTAAAATTCTTTCCAACGGTGTGCTTTCTAAAAAGCTCACTGTGAAGGCCAACGCTTTCTCCGCGGCCGCTAAGGAGAAGATCGAAGCCGCCGGTGGGAAGGCCGAGGTGATCTAAGTGTTTAACACGATCCGAAACGCTTGGCGGATCCCGGATCTGCGCAAAAAGCTGCTGTATACACTTTTGATCGTCATCGTTTTCCGTTTTGGTTCTGTGATCCCCGCGCCCTTCCTGGACGCAACCGCCCTTTCTGCCCTCATGGACAGCGCGGGCAGCAACTCAGCGCTGGGATATATCAATATGCTGACCGGCGGCGCTTTTTCTTACGCGTCCCTGTTCGCTATGGGTATTACCCCTTATATCAACAGCTCTATTATTATGCAACTGCTGACCATCGCCATCCCGCCGCTGGAGCGCCTTGCCAAAGAAGGCGAGGAAGGCCGTAAGAAGATCGCCACCATCACCCGGTATGTCACCGTGGTGCTGGGCTTGATCCAGGGCGTGGCTTTCTACTTCTACCTCCGGGGCCAGGGCATTGTGGAATACACCGCCGGGTTCTCCGGTGTGTTTGCCGGCCTGGTGATCGTGTTGACTTTTACCGCCGGTACCGCCCTGATTATGTGGATGGGCGAGCAGATCAACGAAAAGGGCATTGGCAACGGCATTTCCATCATCCTGTTTGCCGGTATCGTTGCCCGCCTGCCCGTGACCTTTGGCACTGTGTGGCAGTATATGCAGCTGGGTATCCAGAGCTCTTCCACCAGCGGCCAGTACCTGGTCCTGGCACCCCTGTTCATTGTGCTGTTCCTGGTGGTCATTTGGGTCATCGTCTTCATGAACGAGGCCGAGCGCCGTATCCCGGTGCAGTATGCCAAGAAAGTGGTTGGCCGGAAGATGTACGGCGGCCAGAGCACTTTCCTCCCTGTGAAGGTGGCCATGAGCGGCGTTATGCCGGTCATCTTCGCCAGCGCCATCCTGTCCATCCCCCAGTTCATCCAGTTCTTCTGGAACCCCACGGAGGGCTTTGGGCGCGCCGTTTTGGACGCTCTGAACCAGACCGGCTGGCTGTATGTGGTGCTGTATTTCCTGCTTATCCTGATGTTCGCCTATTTCTATATGTCCATCCAGTATAACCCCCTGGAAATGGCCAATAATCTCCGCCAGAGCAACGGCACCATCCCGGGCATCCGCCCCGGCAAGCCCACGGCGGAATTCATCGCGAAGATCCTTTCCAAAGTTACGCTGATCGGGGCTTTGTTCCTTGCGTTTGTGGCCCTGATCCCCATTATTTACAGCAATGTGACCGGTATGTACGGCCTGTCTTTGGGCGGCACCTCGGTGATCATTATCGTTGGCGTCGCGCTGGATACGGTCAAGCAGCTGGAATCCCAGATGATGATGCGTCACTACAAAGGCTTTTTGGATTAATGGAAATGGAGGACTGAGCCATGAAGCTGATCCTGTTAGGCGCGCCCGGAGCCGGTAAAGGTACCCAGGCGGAAAAGATCTGCCAGAAGAACAACATCCCCACCATTTCCACGGGGAATATTCTCCGCGAAGCGCTGAAAAGCGGCACGGAAATGGGCCTGAAAGCCAAATCCTACATGGAGAGCGGCCAGCTGGTCCCCGATGAGATCCTCATTGGGATCATCCAGGACCGCCTGGCTCAGGATGACTGCAAAAACGGCTTCATCCTGGACGGCTTCCCCAGAACCATTCCCCAGGCCGAGGCCCTGGATAAGATGGGTGTAGAGATCGACGCTGTCCTCGACATCGAGGTGGCGGACGAGGCTATCATCACCCGGATGTCCGGGCGCCGTGTTTGCGAAAGCTGCGGCTCCTCTTACCACGTGCTGTATAAGCAGCCCAAGGAAGAGGGCAAGTGTGACATCTGCGGCGGCACCCTTGTTCAGCGCAAGGACGACCACCCGGATACAGTGAAAGAGCGTCTGGAGGTGTACCACACCCAGACTGAACCCCTCAAAGAGTACTACAGCAAGCAGGGCAAGCTGCTTGTGGTCCACGGCCAGGAAGCGGTGGAAGACACCACCCGCCTGGTGATGGAAGCTCTGGAGGATTTGACATGATCGTGCTGAAGACGAGCCGGGAACTTTCCATTATGCGGAAAGCCGGGAAAATCTCGCAAAAGGCACTGAGGCTTGCAGGCGAGGCGGTGGAGCCCGGGGTTTCCACCTGGGAGATCGACAAGATCGTCCACCAGTATATCGAGAGCGAAGGGGCGACCCCCAGCTTCTTAAATTACAGCGGCTACCCCGCCAGTGCCTGTATCTCTGTAAACAATGTGGTCATCCACGGCATACCCTCCAAAAGCGTGCTGCTGAAAAAAGGCGATATCGTCAGTTTGGATATCGGCGCCTGCTACGAAGGCTACCACGGCGACAACGCCTGGACCTTCCCCTGCGGGGAGATCAGCGCTGAGGCGCAAGCCCTTTTGGACGCCACGGAAAAGAGCCTGTTTTTAGGCATTGAGCAGGCCGTTCCCGGCAACCGCTTAGGCGACATCGGCCATGCGGTGCAAGCGTATGCCGAAGCTCGCGGTTACTCGGTGGTACGAGAATTCGTCGGCCACGGAGTAGGTGCGAAGCTCCATGAAGACCCCAGCGTCCCCAATTACGGCACACCCGGAAGGGGTGTGCGGCTGATGCCCGGAATGGTCATCGCCATCGAGCCCATGGTGAACATGGGTAAGCCCGGGGTGGAAATCCTGGACGACGGCTGGACCACCATTACCCGGGACGGAAGCCTTTCCGCCCACTTTGAGCACACGGTGGCCATCACCCCCGATGGGCCGGTACTCCTCACCGCGTTGGATTGAGGCGGCCTATGGAGTGGAAACGAGGCCAGGTGGCAAGGTCCCTTGCCGGCCATGATAAAGGCAGCTTTTTCACGGTGCTGGAGGCGGCCCCCCCCTATGGGGTGGTGGCCGACGGCAAACGCCGCCCCCTGGAACGCCCCAAGCGGAAGAAACTCTTCCACCTGGCGCCCACGGGGACAGTCCTCCCGGAAGAGGCCCTGAAAACCAATCGAAGCATACGCAGCGCCCTGCGGCCCTTTCAAGACGCCGCGGCGAAGTGAAGTACGGAGGTTTTTTCTATGTCAAAGCAGGACGTAATTGAAGTGCAGGGGGTCGTGAAGGAAGCGCTCCCCAATGCCACATTCCAGGTAGAGCTTCCCAACGGGCACACAGTGCTGGCCCACATTTCCGGCAAGCTGCGGATGAACTTCATCCGCATTTTGCCCGGCGACAAGGTCACCATGGAAATGTCACCCTATGACCTGACCAAGGGCCGCATCACTTGGCGCTCGAAATAAGCGTAATCCGCAGAATTACTGACGTATCCCACTGAAAAGGAGGGCACATCATGAAAGTCAGACCTTCTGTTAAGAAAATGTGCGAAAAATGCAAGATCATCAAGCGTAAGGGCAAAGTCATGGTCATCTGTGACAACCCCAAGCATAAGCAGCGCCAGGGCTAAGCCCTGCCGCAATACCATGGAGGTGTAAGAATGGCTCGTATTTCCGGTATCGACTTACCCCGTGACAAGCGGATCGAGATTGCCCTTACCTATATTTACGGCATCGGCCGCAAGACTGCGACCAACATCTGCGCCGCTACCGGCGTAGACCCCGACATCCGCGTCCGGGACCTGTCTGAAGATGATACAGCGAAACTGAGAGATTATATTGACAAGAACTGCCATGTGGAGGGCGACCTCCGCCGGGACGTTGCCTTCGATATCAAGCGCCTGATCGAGATCGGCTGCTATCGCGGCGTGCGCCATCGCAAGGGCCTGCCGGTCCGCGGCCAGCGCACCAAGACCAACGCCCGTACCCGTAAAGGCCCCCGCAAGACCATGGCCAACAAGAAGAAGTAAGGAGGGATTTTAAATGGCAGCACAAAAGGGCACTAAAGGCGCTGTGCGCCGCCGCCGCGAGCGCAAGAACATTGAGCGCGGCGCCGCCCATATCCAGTCTACCTTTAACAACACCATTGTCACCATCACCGATACCCAGGGCAACGCTGTTTCCTGGGCAAGCTCTGGCGAGCTGGGCTTCCGTGGCTCCCGTAAATCCACTCCCTTTGCCGCGCAGACCGCAGCGGAAACCGCTGCAAAGCTGGCTATGGAGCATGGCATGAAGAGCGTGGAAGTGTACGTGAAGGGCCCCGGCGCCGGCCGTGAAGCCGCCATCCGCGCCCTGCAGGCCGCCGGCCTGGATGTCAGCATGATCAAGGACGTCACCCCCATCCCCCACAACGGCTGCCGCCCGCCCAAGCGCCGCCGCGTCTAACCCAGAAAGGAGAACAAAGCTATGGCTAAAAATATGCAGCCCATCGCAAAGCGTTGCCACGCGCTGGGGATTTCTCCTGCCGTTATGGGCTATGCGAAGAAGACCACCAACCGCAACCCCGGCAGCCAGATGAGAAGAAAGAAGGGCGAATATGCCCTGCAGCTGCAGGAAAAGCAGAAGGTGAAGTTTGTTTACGGCATCCTGGAGAAGCAGTTCCGCTCCTACTATGAGAAGGCCACCCGTATGGAAGGCCGTCCCGGCGAGAACCTGCTGATCCTGGTGGAGCGCCGCCTGGACAACGTGGTGTACCGTCTGGGCTTTGCCACCACCCGCCGCGATGCCCGCCAGCTGGTCACCCACGGCCATTTCACCGTGAACGGCCAGAAGGTGGATATCCCCTCTTACCTGGTGAAGGTAGGCGACGTGATCGAAGTGAAGGCTTCCAGCCGTTCCTCTGTGAAGTTTAGTAAGCTCACCGGCGAGGACGCTCCCCTGGTGACTGTCCCCCAGTGGCTGGAGCGGGAAAAGAATGCCCTGAAGGGCACTGTGATCCAAATGCCCGTCCGCGAAGATATTGACCTGCCCGTGGAAGAGCACCTCATCGTGGAGTTGTACTCCAAGTAATGCGGGCTCCCGTTTTAGCAGGCGCCATCGAGTTTATTGCACTGTGTAAAAGGAGGATCGCGGATGATTGAGATAGAAAGACCCAAAATTGAGATTGCGGAAATTTCCGAAAACGGCACCTATGGCAAATTCGTGGTGGAACCTTTGGAGCGGGGCTTCGGCACCACTCTGGGCAACGGCCTGCGGCGTGTGCTGCTCTCCAGCCTGCCGGGCGTGGCCGTAAAATCCATCAAGATCGACGGCGTTGTCCACGAATTTTCCACCATCCCCGGTGTGAAAGAAGATGTCACCGAGATCGTGCTGAACATTAAAGGCCTGGTGGCAAAGCTCCACTGCGATGGGCCCAAAACCGTGGAGATCTCCGCGGAAGGCCCCTGCGATGTGACCGCTGAGTCCATCAAAAGCGACAGTGAAGTGGAGGTTCTCAATCCCGAGCTGCACATCGCCACCCTGGGAGAAGGGGCCCGGCTCTATATGGAGCTGACCTTGGATAAGGGAAGGGGCTATGTCTCGAACGAGCGCAACAAGCAGAATTTGCCCGAAGGAGTTATCGGGGAGATTGCGGTCGATTCTATTTACACACCTGTGCTCAAGGTCAATTTCAATGTGGAAAGCACCCGCGTGGGCCAGAGCATCGACTATGACAAACTGACGCTGGAAGTTTGGACCAACGGCGTCATCAACGCCCAGGAAGCTGTTTCCCTGGCCGCCAAAGTCCTCACCGACCACCTGAACCTGTTTGTGGACCTGTCCGACAAGGGCAAGAGCACCGAGATCATGGTGGAGAAGGACGAGGGCGGCAAGGAGAAGGTACTTGAGATGACCATTGAAGAGCTGGACCTGTCTGTCCGTTCCTTCAACTGCCTCAAGCGTGCCGGTATCAACACGGTGGAAGACCTGATCAACAAGTCCGAAGAAGACATGATGAAGGTCCGCAACCTGGGCCGCAAATCGCTGGAAGAGGTCATTTGGAAGCTGGCTTCCCTGGGCCTTAGCCTGCGCAAGGACGAAGAATAAGACACAACCTACTTTACTACGATAGGAGTGAATATCCATGCCGGGAACGAGAAAGCTGGGCAGAGATACCGCCCACCGGACCGCTATGCTCCGGGGCCTGGTGACGTTCTTCCTGGAGAATGGCAAGATCGAGACCACCGTGACCCGCGCCAAGGAAGTGCGCGCCATGGCGGAAAAGATGATCACCATTGCCAAACAGGACAACTTGCAGAACAAGCGCCTGGTGATGAGCTTCATCACCAAGGAGAGCGTGACCAATAAGCTGTTTACCGAGATCGCCCCCAAGTACGCTGACCGCAACGGCGGCTATACCCGCATCACCAAGCTGGGGCCCCGCCGCGGCGACGCTGCTGAAATGGCCATCTTGGAACTGATCTAAAGACGGTCTTTGAGGGAACCCCAACCCTGGGGGACCTTTGAAAAAGCCCTTCCCGCCGAAAACGGGAAGGGCTTTTTTGCGTTTCTTTGGATGAAACGGGGCCTTTTGCCCAATACTAGGAAGTGAAACCAGAAACAGGGAGGAACCGCTATGGTACGCATCCAAAAAGTATTCGGCACAGAGATTTTAGATTCCCGGGGCAACCCCACGGTCAGCGCCACGGTGCAGCTCACCGACGGCACCATGGGCACCGCCGCCGCCCCCTCGGGAGCCTCTACAGGAAAGTTTGAGGCGGTGGAGCTGCGGGACGGCGACCAGCGCCGTTACGGCGGCAAAGGCGTGCTGAAAGCAGTGCGCAACGTGACGGAGATCATTTCCCCGGCCTTGGAGAAAGTCCCCAGCCTGACCGTGCGGGAGATCGACCGGGTGCTGTGCAAGCTGGACGGCACCCCCAACAAAGCCCACCTGGGGGCCAACGCCACCTTGGCAGTGTCTATGGCAGCAGCCAGGGCCATTGCCACCCATTTCCGGATGCCCCTGTTCCGCTACCTGGGCGGGGCTTGCGCCTACGAGCTGCCCCGGCCCATGATGAACATTCTCAACGGCGGCGCCCATGCGGGAAACAACATCGACATCCAAGAGTTTATGATCGTCCCGGTGGAAGCACCCAGTTTCCGGGAGGGGCTGCGCTGGTGCGCGGAGATCACCCACACCTTGGGCGCCCAGCTGAAAGCCCAGGGCCTGTCCACCGGCGTGGGGGACGAGGGAGGTTTTGCTCCGGACCTTCCCAGCGATGAAGCCGCCATTGAGGCGGTGCTGTGCGCCATTGAAAAGGCCGGGTATGGGGGCAAGGTAAAGCTGGCCTTGGATGCCGCTGGCAGCGAGTGGGTGAAGGGGGACCGATACCGCCTGCCCAAGCGGGGGAAGGAGTTCTCCACCGAGGATATGATCGAATACTGGGAAAACCTGGTGAACAAGTACCCCATCCTCTCCATCGAAGACCCCTTGGGGGAGGAGGACTGGCAGGGCTGGGCGGCCTTGACCCAGCGTCTGGGAAGCCGGGTGCAGCTGGTGGGGGACGACCTGTTCGTCACCAACGTGGAGCGCCTGCGCCAGGGGATCGACGAGAGGGCCGGCAACGCCATCCTGATCAAGCCCAACCAGATCGGCACCCTTACCGAAACCCTGGACTGCATCGAGCTGGCCAAGCGCAACGGCTATAAGACCATCATCTCCCACCGATCTGGGGAAACGGAGGATACCTTCATTGCCGACCTGGCCGTGGCCACCAATGCGGGGCAGATCAAAACCGGCGCGCCCTGCCGCACCGAACGTGTTGCCAAGTACAACCGGCTGCTGCGGATCGAGGAGTGTTGACAGGGACGGCAAAAGCTGGTAGGATGAAAGAAAAAAGGTACCGCGGCAGCCTGCCAGCCAGGCCCCGCACAGAAAAACCGGGGTTTGGCCCCGGGCTACATAGAAAGGGTGACCGTCATGGGGAACGTCTATGACCGCGTGAAACAGTGTGCCGATGCCATCCGGCAGAAAACAGGGTTTGCCCCCCGCACTGCCTTGATCCTGGGGTCCGGCCTGGGAGGCTTTGGGGAAAAGATCACCCGAGAGGCAGTGGTAGAGTACCGGGATATCCCCGGATTCCCCGTATCCACGGTGGTTGGCCACCAGGGGCGGTTCCTCTTTGGGTATGTTGGGGAGGAGCCTGTGGTGGTGATGCAGGGCCGGGTCCACTATTATGAAGGCTATTCCATGGAGGACGTGGTGCTGCCCACCCGGGTGATGGGCCTGCTGGGGGCCCAACGGCTGATTCTGACAAACGCCGCCGGGGGGATCGGCCCGGACTTGGCCCCCGGGGATTTGATGCTGTTGACGGATCACGTTGCCAGCTTTGTGCCCTCGCCTCTTCTTGGGCCCCATGTGGAAGAGCTGGGGCCCCGTTTCCCGGACATGACCCAAGTGTATTCCCCCCGGCTGCGGGAGCGGGCCCTGGCCGCGGCCCAGCGTCTGGGATTCCCTTTAAAGCAGGGGGTGTACCTGCAAACCACCGGGCCCCAGTATGAAACCCCGGCGGAAATCCGGATGTTTGCCGCCCTGGGGGCCAACGCCGTTGGCATGAGCACTGCCTGCGAGGCCATTGCCGCCCGGCATATGGGGCTGGAGGTGTGCGGCATCAGCTGCGTTACCAACTTGGCCGCCGGGCTTTCGGGAGAACCCCTGACCCACGAAGAAGTGCAGCAAACCGCCGACCGCGCTGCCCAGCGGTTCCAGGGCCTGGTGTGGGAGCTGCTTTCCACCATAGAAGTGTAAAAAAGATCCCCTCGGGGTTGTAAACCGTTTATTGGGCCGGTTCGCAGCTTCCGAGGGGTGTTGTTTTACTGGGGCGGGCGGGTGCGCTGCTTGAAGTACCGGATGCCCCACACCAGGAAGTAGATTACCAACAGCAGCAGATACAGTAAGAGGCACAGCCAAAGCCCCTGGACGAAGACCATCAGGGCCAAAGAGGGTGCTTTCCCCAGCCTCCATAGCGCCAAAGCGGTGAAAATTACCAGCTCTACCGGCAGAAGGAGCAGCCAAAGCCGCCGTTTGAGGACGGCCTTCAGGGAGGATGCAGGAGGGGGGGAAGCCGGTAAAGCGGAGGGCTCTTCATGGGGAATGGAAGTACCCGGCCCTTGGGCCGGGTCCAGCAGCCAGTCGATGGAGCACCCCAGCGCTTTCGATAGGGGCAGCAGGTTGGAGGATTCCGGCAGAGCCTCGTCCAGCTCCCAACGGGACACCGCCTGCCGGGATACCCTCAGGTTCTGGGCCAGCTGCTCCTGGGTGAGCCCCTGTTTTTTTCGCGCAGTTAGGATCTTTTCGCCTGTGGTCATGGAAGACACTCCTTTCTCTCTGGCCTTAGTATAGCAAAACCCCCGGTTGCGCGCCACCCTGCTGGGATGGAAACCGCGCAATCGGGGGTTGCGTTTTCAAAAAAGCGGCTTTATGGCTGGAAGTACAGGCAGCATACGGTTTCGCCGCCGTTGATAAACACCTCGCAGGTGTGGGTGTCCGGCAGGATCTGGATGTCCTGAACTTCGCTGACAGGCTTTTCCAGGAAGATGGTCTCCCCGTCGGTGACCTGGACCATGTACTGGCCCCGGCGCACATGGGGGTCCTCCTTCACCAGGTAGGGGGCGGCCTCCGCCACAGGGGCCAGGCAGATGTTGCCCGCGCCGTTGAGGCTGACCTCCATGGGGATGGTCAGGCAGCCGCAGCGCACCGCATCGGGGTCTTCCGGCTGGCCCCAGGGGGTCATCCAGCCAATGAGGATGCGGCGGCCCTGGGGGTCCAGGAAGGTCTGGGGGGCGTAGAACTGGGGCCCGATCACTGGCCGCTGGAAGCTCTCCGGGGTGAAGTGTTCCCCGTCAAAATCGCCCACCACAAACTGGACGCACTGGGGCTTGTCCATGCGGGAAAAGTCCAGCACCCACTTGTCCCCCAGGGGGAACAGGTCGGGGCATTCCAGTACAGGCCCCATTTCGCTGGTTTGGAAAATGGGTCCCACATACTCCCAGTGGAGCAGGTCCTCCGATTTGTACAGCATCACCGCGGAGGTGGTCAGCTGGTGGTCCGAGCCTCCGCACACCATCCGGTAGGTGCCGTCCTTCCACTGGAACACCTTGGGGTCCCGGAAGTGGACGCTGAGGGGGTCTAAGGGACACTGTCCAATCAGGGGGTTCTCGGGAAGCTTTGTAAAGTGGACGCAGTCCTCCGTGACGGCGACGCACTGGGTCTGCTGGTGGCCCTTGGAAACAGCGGTGTACATCAGGTACAGTTTGCCGTCCTTTTCGATGGCGGAACCGGAGAAGCACCCGCCCCCGTTTTCATAGGGCTGGTCGGGATACAGGGCGATGGGCTGCTCCTCCCAGTGGATCAGGTCGTCGCTGACGGCATGGCCCCAGTGTAGGGGGGCTTTCCACACGGTGGAATCGGGGTGATGCTGGAAAAACGCGTGATAGCGGCCTTGGAACCAGCACAGGCCGTTGGGGTCGTTGAGCCAGCCTTTTTCCGGCTCCACGTGATATTGCAGTTTGGGTAACATGGCAAATGCACACTCCTTTTGTTTTGGATGGTTCCTTCCTAGATGGAAAAGCCGGGGGCGCAGGCCCCCGGCAGACAGTCCCACGTCACCCATATGATAACGCATGAACCCATATTTTACAAGAGCAAAAAATGCCCTCCCAAAGTTTCTGCCTCCCCCTGGTCGTGGGTGACCAAGATCACGGTCTTTCCCTTGGTTTTCCCCAGGAAATAGCCCATCACCAGAGCCTTGGTGGCTTGGTCCAGGCCTTTGAAAGGCTCGTCGCACAGCAGCACGTCGTAGTCCGCGGCCAGGGCGCGGAGGATGGCCACCCGGCGCTTCATCCCCCCGGAGAGGGTGCGCACCGGCTGCCCCAGGCTGCCCTCCAGCCCCAGGCCCCGGAGCATCCCCTGGGCCTCCGCTTTGGAGAGGCTGGGGTTTACCAGCCGGATGTTGGACACAGGGGTGGTGTTTTCGCACAGCCGGTCCTCCTGGAACACGGCGGAGAGCTTTTGCCCTTCCATCCCCAGGATTTCCCCGCTGTCCGGCGCCTCCAGCCCCAGCAGCAGGGACAGCAGGGTGGTTTTTCCGCAGCCGGAAGGCCCCATGACGCAGGTTAGTTCCCCTTGGGGGAAGGTGTGGGAGAACCCCTCAAGCACCTGCTTGTCCCCAAAGGATTTGCTCACGTTTTGCAGCGTAATGTCCATCAGGCGCCCTCCTTTCAGCCCTGTTCCAGCCGGGCTACCAGCCGGTCCAGCAAGAACAGGAACAGCTTTTCAAACACCAGGCTCACCAGCACGATCACCACGGTCCAGGCAAACAGGTCCGGGGTATTGAGGTACACCTTGGCCTCGTACAGCCGCTCGCCGATGGAACCGTCCGGCAGGCCGATGACCTCCGCGGCCACCCCGGCTTTCCAGCACAGCCCCAGGCCCACGGCGCAGGCCGACCGGAAAAAGGGGGCCACCTGGGGCAGGTATAAATACCGCAGCCGCCGGGGGAAGGGCACCCGGAATACGTCGGCCATCTGGGTCAGCTTTTGGTCCATGCTGGAAATGCCTCCCAGCACGTTTTGATACACAATGGGGGTGACCATCAAAAAGGAGATCACCACCGACAGGTTCCGGGAGGGCACCCAGATCAGCACCAAGATGATGAAGGACGCCACCGGGATGGACTTGACCACCCCCATCAGGGGGGCAGTCAGGTCCCGCACCGGGGAAAACCGGGAGGAGAGCACCCCCAGCACCGTGCCGGTGAGGGAGGCCAGCAAAAAGCCCAGGGTGATCCGCCAGAAGGAGAACAGGATGGCCCCCCAGAAATCCCAGTGGGGCACCAGTTCCCAAAGCCGGAGCATAACAGAAACAGGAGATACCAAAAGGATCTCCTGTCCCAAGGCCATGGCGCCCAGCTGCCAAAGGATGACCCACACGGCCACCGCCCACAGCCGGACGCCCCGGCGTCTGTTCTGTTTTTCTCCCTTAGCCGACGTAGTAGAAGTCGTCACCGGGCAGCTCGCCTCCAATCGACTTGGGGTTCTGGTCAAAGAGGGTTTGCAGGTAGGCGGAGAGTTTCCCCTGCATCTCGTCCCCGGCAATAAAGGTGATGTTGCACTCCGGCAGGGCCTTCTGGGCCACGGCCTCAGGCACGATGTCGTATTGGCCGATGAGAGCGGCAGCCCCTGCCACGTCCTCTTCGGTGTAGGCCACAGACTGCTCATAGTCAGAGAGGAAGGCGTTTACCAGGCCGGGGTTCTGCTCCACAAACTCCTTGCGGGCCACCACCACGCCGGTGATCAAGGTCACGTCGCTGCCATTGGCCTGGGCCAAGGATTCCCATTCCTCCGTCATGTCCAGGGCCACCCGCAGGTTCTCGTTCTTCGTTTGGGCGGTGGTGACAAAGGGCTGGGGCAGCATAGCGATGCCGGCGGCGTCGGCGGCCAGGGCGGCCACGCACTCGGAGTGCTCGCTCTTCCACTCGATGGTCACATCGGCGGAGGGGTCGATGCCGTTTTCAGAGAGCATATAGTTCAGGGCATATTCCGGGGTGCTGCCTTTGCCGGAGGCATAGATGGTCTTGCCCTTCAGGTCAGCCACGGAATGGACCGTGTCGCCGGCTTCCACAATGTACAGCACGCCCAGGGTGTTGATAGCCAGCACCTGCACCTGGCCTTCGGTGTTGTTGTACAACACGCTTGCCAGGTTGGCAGGCACCGCGGCGATGTCCAGTTCCCCTTGCACCAGCTTGGGGGTGATCTCATCGGCGGAGGCGTAGATGTTGAAGCCGTAGGTGGGCTCTTCCTTGGCGGCATCGTCGCTCATCATCTTCACCATGCCCATGGCGGTGGGGCCTTTCAGGGCAGCCACGGTGGCCGTGCCCAGATCGGCGGTATCCACCTCAGAGGTTTCGCTCACTGCGGAGGAAGCCGAGCTGTCCTCCTGGGAAGAGGTGTTCTCCGTGCCGGAGGCAGCCCCCTCGGTCTGGGAGGACACGCTGCTTTCAGAGGCCGTATCGCTGCTGGAAGAGCCGGTCTGGCCAGAGCATCCAAACAGGGTCAGGCACAGGGCTAAGGCCAGTGCCAGGGATAAAACACGTTTCATTTGCGGTTCCAGTCCTTTCTTCAACTAGAAAATTTTCCAAACTTCCCGGCGGCCGACCGCCGGCGGCAGGAGCGTTTCTCACTGCCGTGCAGTTAGGATTATACAACTTCCCGGGGAAAAAAGCAAGGGCGCCGCCTTGACTTTCCAAGGGAGCGCCCTGTATGATGGGAACCGTTTAGGGGGCCTGCCGGGGGGCGGGGAGCGCCGTCAGCCGGAGGAACTCCTCCCCCGCGGGGAGGAGTCCGGTTTTTAAAAGCTCCATCTTCCAGCCGGTGCCGCAGTTGCAAAAGACCAAGGGGGTGTCCAGGTTGCAGTGGTGCTTTGCCATCACCTGGGGGTCAAATTCCAAAAGCTTGTCCCCCCGTTTCACTTGGTCCCCTGTTTGGACGAAAAGCCGGAAGCCATGGCCCTCCAGCTTGTTGGTGTCCATGCCCACGTGGATGAGGAACTTGATCCCCTCCGGGGTGACCAGCCCCAGGGCGTGCTTAGTGGAAAGGGTGAATTCCACGGTGGCGCCGGCAGGGTCCAGCACCTGGCAGCCCGCAGGCCGGATTACCGCCCCAGGGCCCAGCATCCCCTGGGCAAAGGTGGGGTCGGAGCACTGGGAAATGGGGGCCACTTCCCCTGTGAGAGGGCATCCAAACAAAAACACGCCTTCCATGGCCACGCTCCTTTCAGAACACAAATAAAACTAGAATTTTTACACAGAGTATGATTTTATTGTATAGGAAGTTACTGGGGAAAGTCAAGAAATTTTCTGGATTTTACAAGGCTTCTTCCTGGGCGCGGGTGAAAAAACGGAAGAGGTTTGTAAGAAAATCCACGGCAGGGGCGTCTAACAGGCAGAAAACGGGAAAAGGAGTTGAGAACCATGGACAAAAGCCAGCGGGGCCTGGTGAAAAAGGCCATGCGGGGCAATCCAAAGGCCTTCGGGACGTTGATCCAGCAGGAGCAGGAATACCTGTACCGCATGGCGTTCCTCTACGTCCGCAACGAGGCCGACGCTTTGGACGTGGTCCAGGAGAGCATTTTAAAGGCCTACAAAGGGCTGCGCTCCCTGCGGGAACCGGAGTATTTCCGCACCTGGCTGACCAAGATCACCATCAACACCGCCCAGGACCTGCTGCGGAAGCGCTCTTCCGCGGTGCCCTGGGAGGAAACGGAAGGACTGCCCGCGCCCCAGGGCCTGGCGCCGGAAGAGCAGATGGACCTGCACGGGGCCATCGCCCAGCTGCCGGAAAAGTACCGGGACGTGGTAAAGCTGAAATACTTCGACGGATGCACCATCCGGGAGATCAGTTCCGCCACCGGGATGCCCCAGGGTACGGTTTCGGTGTACCTGCGGCGGGCCATCCAAGAACTGCGCACCTTGTTAAAGGAGGAACCCTTATGCAAAAAGAATTGAGCCACATCCAAATCCCCATCCCTTCCCAGCTGGACGACCGGGTGGAAGAGGCCCTGGGGCAAGTGCGCCGCATCCACCGGGGAAAAGTGCTGCGCCGGGTGGCAGCGCCTTTGGCCACCCTAGTGGTGATGGTGGGCACCGTGTTCACCCTGGCGGCGGTGAACCCCGCCCTGGCCTCCCAGATCCCCTTGGTGGGCAGCTGGCTGGACAGCTTGTTCTATGACGCCAATTACGACAGCAAAGTGGGCGCCAATGGCGCGTTCCTGGAAACCCATGAGGTGTTGGAAGAGGTAAACGTGGCAGCCGCTGCCGAAAACGGGGAGTGGACCGTTACCTTCCTCCAGGGTTACACCGACGGCAACACCGTGCAGCTTTCCTTGGAACTCACCGGCCCCCAGGAGGAGCTGGCAGCCTACACCGGCGTGGACGTGGGGAATTACGGCCAGGGAGCTGTCACCGCCACCATCAATGGGGAAGCGGCCGCTGTGGAGGGCGTGAACCCCTTCTATGAGCGGGAGGGCCAGTGGGTTTCCACCATGACCCTGGCAGTGCCCCAAAGCCAGCAGGACGCCGAAACCCTGTCCCTGGAAGTCACCCTTCAGGACCTGGAGGGCCGGGTGGAAAATGAGGAGGCCCAGGCCGCCGCGGACCAGGACCAGCTGGCCCGGTTGGAGTGGGAAGCCAACGAGGAAACCGCCGGTACCCCCTATCCGGAAGAGCCGCCGGTGGCTGTCGCCAGCCAGGCCATCCCGGGCAGTTTTTCCGCCAGTTTCACCCTCACCGTGGACCGGGAGCACAGCTTCTCCTTTGCGGCGGACGCAGAAAACAACGGGGCCAAGGTGCTGGCAGTGTCTGGCACGCCTGCCCAGACGGTGATCACGGTGGAAAAGCCCTTCTGGGGTTTGCTGGACAGCATTGTGGAAACAGAAGCCCCCACCCAGGGCGTGGCTTGTTTGGAGCTGCCCGACGGCACCCAGCTGTGGATGGACCTTGACCGCAGCAGGGACTTGGGAGGCTATGACTACACCCTGCAGGAATCCCAGCAGGCAGACCTTTACTTCGACGGCCTGCCCGGCGGTGTCACCCAGGCAGTGCTGCGGTTCTATGACGCCAACCGGGGCCAGCAGGTCCTGGCGGAATTCACCATCGACCTCAGCGCCCAGACCGTTACCTCCTGACACAAAACACATCAAAAAGGCCCCGGTCCCCCGGGGCCTTTTTTTGCCGGCCGCATTGCCAGGGCCTCCCATCTGGTGTACAATAGTGCCGAAAGAAACGGAAGGGAGCGGCCTATGGAACGTGGAAACTGGAGGATGTGCCTCAAGCTGTTTTTAAAATTCTGTAAGATCGGTGCTTTCACCTTTGGGGGCGGCTATGCCATGATCCCCCTGATCCGCCGGGAGATCGCCCTGCGGGAGGGCTGGATCGAAGACAAGGATATCCTGGACATCCTGGCGGTGAGCGAGAGCACCCCCGGACCCATTGCGGTGAACACGGCCACCTTTGTGGGCTACCGGGTGGCAGGGCCCCTGGGGGCCGCCGCTGCCACCGTGGGGGTGGTGCTGCCCTCTTTTGTGATCATCTTCGCTTTGAGCTTTGTGCTGCGCCAGTTTGAGGAGCTGCCTGCTGTGCGGTACGCCTTTTGGGGCATCCGGGTGGCGGTGGTTGCCCTGGTGCTCAGTGCCCTGGTGTCCATGGCCAAAGAGTGCCCCCGGAACGTGATGTCCTATTTCCTGGCGGCAGGGGCGTTTTTGCTGGTGGGATTTCTGGGGGCCAACTCTATTTTGGTGCTCATCGCCTGTGCCCTTGTGGGCCTGGCGGCCTCTAAATGGAAGATCGGGGGGATGAAGCTGTGATCTACCTGGAGCTTTTCCTCATCTTCTTCAAGATCGGGGCCTTTACCTTTGGCGGCGGCTACGCCATGCTGCCCCTGATCCAGCAGGAGGTGCTTTCCCACAACTGGATGGACCTGGAGCAGCTGGTGAACTTTGTGGCGGTGAGCGAGAGCACTCCCGGCCCCTTGGCGGTGAACTTGGCCAGCTTTGTGGGGGCCGAAACCGGCGGGCTGTTGGGAGCCGGCTGCGCCACCATCGGCGTGGTGCTGCCCTCCTTCCTCATCATCCTGCTGGTGGCGAAGTTTTACCAGGCTTTCCGGACCAACACCCTTGTCAAAGGCTGCATGAACGGCCTGCGCCCCACGGTGGTGGGGATGATCGGGGCCTCCTTGCTCTCTGTGGCGGGGTCGGCGTTTTCCCTGTCCGCCGGGGTGGTGCCCCTGGCGCTGGCGGTGGTGCTGCTGGCCGTTATCCTCTTCGCCCACTGGAAAAAAGTCCACCCCATCCTGTTGATTGTGGGGTCTGCCGTTGTGGGGATCGCCGCCGGGTATGCCGGGCTGCTTCCCGGTGTGTGAGGCCCCGGCCCGGCTGGGTCGCCGGTGAAGGAAACCCTTTGGTTACAGCGCTTCCTCCAGGGCGTCGATGACGATTTTTAGCGCCTTGATCCGGGCGTACTTCTTGTCCACCGACTCCAGGATGTGCCAAGGCGCGTAGGTGGTGCTGGTCTTTTGCAGCATCTCGTCCACGGCCTGCTCGTACAGGTCCCACTTTTCCCGGTTGCGCCAGTCCTCATCGGTGATCTTCCACTGCTTGGAGGGGGTGTTTTGCCGCTCGGTAAAGCGTTCCAGCTGGGTGTCCTTGTCGATCTGCACCCAGAATTTCAGAATCACTGCGCCCCAGTTGTGGAGCTCCTGCTCGAACTCGTTCATCTCGTAGTAGGCCCGCTGCCAGTCGTTCTCCGAGCAGAACCCTTCCAGCCGTTCCACCATCACCCGGCCGTACCAGGTGCGGTCGAAAATGGCGATGTGGCCGTCTTTGGGCAGCCGGGTCCAGAACCGCCACAGGTAGTGCCGGGCCTTCTCGTGGGGCTCGGGGCTGGCGATGGGGTGCACTTCAAAGCCACGGGGGTCCAGGGCCCCGGTCAGCCGCTTGATGTTCCCGCCTTTGCCCGCGGCATCCCAGCCCTCATAGCAGATGATCACCGGCACCCGCTTCCGGTACAGCCGGTTGTGCAGCTGGGAAAGTTTCCCTTGCAGTTCCTTCAGCTCCCGCTTGTAGTCCTGGTCGGAGATGGTCTTGTCCAGGGGGATGTCCTTCAGTTTGGGCATCTTCACCAAGGGGAAGGCGTTTTGCAGCAGGGGCACTGCCAGGCTCTCGTTGTGGAGGGCGGTTTCAATGCCCATGCACAGGGTTTCCATCACCTGCAGCTCTGCAAATTTCTTCGGCTTGGCATCGATGATGTACCAGGGGGCGCTGGGGGTGTTGGTGTCGTCCAGGTAGCGGTCGAAGGCCTTCAGGCACTTATCGTAGTGGCGGTTCTGCCACAGGTCCCCGCCACTCACCCGCCAGGCGGTGTCCTTGTCGGCGCGGAGGGCGTCGATCCGGTGCTCCTGCTCTTTTTTGCTGATGTGGAAGAAAAACTTCAGCACCAGGTAGCCGTTGTCGGTGAGGGAGCGCTCAAACCGCTTGACGCTGTCCACCCGCTGGGCATAGCCTTTGTCGTCCAGCTGGCCGTGGAGGCGCTCTTTCATAATCTGGTCCATCCAGCCGGAATCCAGGAAGGTAAACTTCCCGGCCTCGGGGATTTTCTCAAAAAAGCGGTACAAAAAAGGCTTGCGCAGCTCTTCCGCCGTGGGGGTGGAGGGCATGGAGAACACCTTGAAAAACCGGGGGTCGATGTTGCGGATGATCTGCCCGATGGCGCTGCCCTTGCCCGCGGCGCCCCAGCCTTCGATGAGCACCAGCACCGGAAGTTTTTTCTCTTTCAGTTTCATCTGTTGGGTGGCCAGCTTCTCCTCGGCAACTTTCAAGCGCTGTTTCAGCTCTTCGCTGTCGGGTTTTTCCGGCCGGATCCAATTCTTTAACATGGCTGTCACCTCTGACCCGGGCATTGCCCGGTGGATTCTTCCTACTGCTATTATACCAATTATCACCGAAAAAACCAGCTTCTTTTCCCGGAATTTTGAAAAAATTTCCAAGGGCTGTACCTTCCTGAAAGAGGGAGGGTGGAATTTTGCCGGATGCCCTTCCCTTTTGGGGCGTTTTGGGGTAGTATATAGGAGCTTTGGCCAAAATCCATGGAAGAGGTGTGGGCATATGGCTGTGGAAAACGATTTGGGCAGGGACAAGGTCAGTTCCCTGGTGTGGCGCATCGCCATCCCCAGTATGCTGGGGCAGTTTGTCAGCGTGCTGTACAGCATTGTGGACCGGATGTACATTGGCAACATCCCCCAGGTAGGGGACCTGGCCTTGGCCGGGGTGGGGGTGTGCGGCCCGGTGGTGACCATGGTGGGCTCGGTGGCCTTTTTGGTGGGCGTGGGCGGCGCGCCCCTGGTGAGCATCCGCATGGGGGAGGGCAACCTGCAAGAGGCCAAGCGGGTGCTTTCCAACTGCTTTTTGATGTTGGTGGTGTTTTCGGCCCTGCTCATCGGGGGGATCCTCCCCTTCCGGGAGCCCATGCTGCGGCTGTTTGGCGCCAGCGATGCCACCTATTCCTACGCCCAGGAGTACTTCACCGCTTACCTCTGCGGGACCTTTTTTGCCCTGGCTGCCAGCGGCTTGAACCAGTTTGTCATCTGCCAGGGGTTTGCCAAAATGGGCATGGTATCGGTGATGTTGGGCGCGGCGCTGAATATTGCCCTGGACCCGCTGTTCATCTTTGTCTTTGACATGGGGGTGCGGGGGGCCGCCATTGCCACGGTGATCTCCCAAGCGGCCAGCGCGGCCTTTGTGGTGGCCTTTTTGTTTGGCAAGCGGGTGATGGTGCCCATCACCTTTGGGGGCTACGACCTGCGGGTGATGGGCCGGGTGCTGGTGATGGGCTTCACGCCGTTCCTCATTGTGGCGGTGGACAACGTGATGATCATTGCCATGAACGCAATCTTACAGCGCACCGGCGGCGCTGACGGCGATATGCTGGTGACCTGCAACACCATCGTCCAAAGCTTCATGCTGGTGGTCACCATGCCCTTGGGGGGCATCAGCGGCGGCACCCAGGGGATTTTGGGGTACAACTACGGCGCCCGCCAAGTGGACCGGGTGCGCAAAGCCCAAAAGTACATTGTTGGGCTGTGTGTGGGCTATACGGCCATCTTGTTTGTCCTGGCCCGGGTGGCAGGCCCCCTGTTTGTCCGGCTGTTTACCCAGGAGCCGGAACTTGCCCGGGAAGCTTATGAGGCCATCAAGGTCTGCACCTTGGCCATCATCCCCTTGGGGGTGCAGTACGAGCTGGTGGACGGCTTTACCGGCATGGGGCAGGTGCGGCTGTCCCTGCCTCTGTCTTTCTGGCGGAAGCTGGTGTACTTTGCGGCTATCTTCGCCCTGCCCGCTGCCTTTGGGGCCCGGGCTGCCTTTTACGCCGAACCCCTGTCGGACATCCTGGGCCCGGCGGTGACCGTGGTGGTGTACTTCCTGGCCATCGGCAAGGTTTTGCAGGCCAGGACCGAACCCCGCGGTGCGGGGCTCTAGGAGAATCCCTTGCAGGCCTGAAAGGCCAGCATCCTGCTGGTGCAGGATCGGAATTCTCTGTCCTGGCTTGAAAAGACTTTATGAAAAAAAAGACGGCTGCTTGTGGCAGCCGTCTTTTTTATGGGTTCTTTTAGCCGTTGGCGGCAGTGATGGCATCCATCACTGCGGAGCGGAAGGCGTGGCGTTCCAGCTGCTCCACACCCCGGATGGTGGTGCCGCCGGGGGAGCAGACGGCGTCCTTCATGGCGCCGGGATGCTGGGAGGTGGCCAGGTGGAGTTTTCCGGTGCCAGCAAGCATCTGGGCGGCCAGGCGGTAGGAAAGCTCCCGGGGCAGGCCGTGGCGCACGCCGGCGTCGCCCAAAGCCTCCAAAAACATGGCGGCGTAAGCAGGTCCGCAGCCGGCGATGGTCCCCGCAATACCCATCTGGGTGGCGGGCACTGTGGCCACCTCCCCAAGAGCCGAGAGAAGCTCCTTGACCTGGGCCAGCTCCTCCGGGGAAAGGGAGTGCTCCTCCTCCAAAAGCAGCACGCCCTCTCCGATGGCTACCGGTGTGTTGGGCATCAGGGTCAGGTGATGGACCCCGGCAGGGAGGATCTCCTCAAACCGGTCAAAGGACCAGCCTGCCGCCACAGAGAGCAGCACCTTCCCGGAAAGCTTGTCCCCGATGGGGGCCAGCACCTCCTGGATCAGGTAGGGCTTTACCGCTAAAATCACAAGATCCGAGCGCTCCACCGCCTGGGCGGCGTCCTGGCAGGGCACGGCCCCCAAGGCCCCGGTTGCTTGCCGCAGTTTGTCCCAGTGCTTGGCGCAGGCCGAAATGGCCTCCCCGGGCAGCGCCCCCCTGGTCACAAAGCCCTTGGCCATGGCCTGCGCCATGTTGCCGAATCCGATAAATCCTACCGTTGTCTGTCCCATAGTGACTCTCCTTTCCACACGCTGTGGTCATCGTTGGGGAAAACTTTCCCTTGGTTTCATGGGTTCTTCCCAGGGGGGGCAGCCTTTGCCTCCCCTTGGGTGAACAGATATTCCCTGCGGCCGTTTACCGTCAGGGCTTGGGACTGCACCCCAAACACCCGGGCGGGGACGCCGCTTTCAAATACGTGGTCTGCCGGGCCTTGGGCGGCCACCTGCCCTTTCTCCAGCACCACCACCCGGTGGCTGTAGGAAAAGGCCAGGGGCAGGTCGTGGAGCACCATCACCACGGTTTTGCCCATGCGGTGGATCTGCCGCACCAGCTCCATCACCTCGAATTTCTGGCCGATGTCCAAATAGGTGGTGGGCTCGTCCAGAAACAGCACCTGGGTGTCCTGGGCCAGGGTCATGGCCAGGTACACCCGCTGCCGTTCCCCGCCGGAGAGCTGGGAAAGTTCCTTTTCCGCAAGCCCGGCGGTGCCGGTGGCCTCCATGGCCCAGGCGATCTTTTCCCGGTCGGCCTTGGTCAGGTCCCGGCCAAAGCCCAAGTGGGGATAGCGGCCGTGGGCCACCAGCTGCCCTGCCCGGATGGAGGGGATGTCCCGGGTTTGGGGCAGGATGGCCGCCAGGCGGGCAAACTCCTTGCGGCCAAACTTGCCCAGGGGCTTGCCATCGTAGAGCACCTGCCCCCCCTGGAGGGGCAGCAGCCCGCAGGCGGCTCGCAGCAGGGTGGTCTTGCCGCAGCCGTTGGGGCCGATGAGCGAGGTGATCTCCCCGGTTTCAAATCCCAGGCGGATGTCTTGCAGCACCGGGCGGCCCGGATACCCGGCAGTGACGCGGTCCAGTTCAATCATGGGAAGCCCCCTTCCTGCTGGGGCGGCTGTGGTGCCGACGCTGCTTCAGGATCAAGAACAGGAAGAAGGGGCCCCCCAGAAAGCTGAGTAAAATCCCCACCGGGATCTCGTAGGGGGCAAACAGCACCCGGCTGAGCAGGTCGCACAGGGTGACAAAGCTGGCTCCCAGCAGCGCCGCCGCCGGCAGCAGCACCCGGTGCCGCCCCTGGCCGAACAGCCGCCGCACAATGTGGGGGCACAACAGCCCCACAAAGCTCACCAGCCCGGAAAAGCTCACCGCCGCCCCGGCCAGCACACAGGCAATGAGGATCAGCCCAAAGCGGGTGGCGTTTACCGGCAGCCCCAGGCTGTGGGCGGTTTCCTCTCCCAGGCACAGCACGTCGGTGGGGCGGGAGAGCAGCATGGCCAGCATCAGTGCCGGGAGGATCATCATCCACGCCGGGGAGATATCGGCAAAGCTCACCCCAGAGAACCCGCCGATCAAAAAGGTGCTGCCGTTGTAGAGGGTGTCCGGGAAAAAGGTCTTGATGGTGTTGATGCCTGCGGTGAAGATACTGCTCACCGCCACGCCGGCCAGGATGATGGTCAGCTTCCCGGCGCCGGCGCCGGCAGCCACGGCGTAGACAATGAGGGTGGCAAGCAGCGCACCAAAAAAGGCCCCAATGGGGGCGGCCCCAGAAGACCCGGGCACCAGCGCCATGGCCAAAAAGGTGCAGAATCCCGCCCCGGCGTTGACGCCGATGACGTTGGGGGAGGCCAGGGCGTTGGACAGCACCGCCTGGATCAGCATCCCGCTGACGGACAACGCCGCCCCGCACAGCAGGGAAGCGGCCACCCGGGGCAGCCGCACGTGGAGGAGGATCCGGGCGTCGGGGGAGGAGGTGTCCCCGGAAAACACCTCGCCCAGGGCGGTGGGCAGGTGAATGAAGGTGGAGCCCACGGCAGTGCCCAAAGCGGCGCTGAGGACCACCAACGCCCCCAGGACCACCAGCCCCAGCCCCGCCTTACCCCTCATGGAACAGGGTGGGGTAGAGGATCTCCCCCAGGTACTGGTAGCTCTCCCCCCAGCGGTTGTTGGGCTTGTAGTGGAACAGGTCCTTGGGCAGCACAATGTAGCGGCCCTCTTTCACAGCGGCCAGCTCCGACCAGGCGGGGTTTCCCTCGATGAGGCCGTTCAGATAGTCCAGGGCCTTTTGCTCGTCCCCCATGGTGGTGACAAAGATATACTCCGGGTCGGCGGCAATGACCTCTTCCATGCTCAGGTCCTCCAGCATGGAGGGGTGGTCGTCAGCGATGTTTTGGGCCCCCAGGTCTTTTAAAATGGCCCCGGCCAGCTCGTCGTCGGTCTTGGCCTTGATCCCCGAGGAGAACGCCCGGATCAGCAGCACCTGGGGCTGGCTGTCCCCTTGGGCGGCAGTGGCCCGGGCCTGCTCGATCTGCTCCCCCACCTGGGTGACGTTTTCCTCATACAGGTCGTCACGGCCGGTGATGGCGCAGAATTGTTCCATCATAAAAGCGTAGTCCTCAAAGGTGTCCACTTGGAAGGTGGCGCAGGCAAGGCCGGCGTTTTCCAGCACGTCCCGGATGTTCGCCTGGGCGGCGATGTCGCTGGCCAGGATCACCAGGTCCGGGTCCAGTGCGATGATCTCTTCCGCATTGGGCTCTTTGACGGTGCCCACCACGGCAACGTCCTGGGAAAGGCCCAGGTCCCGCTCTTCCAAAGCGTCCTGGGTGACGCCGCAAAGCTCCCCGCCGGCCAGCAGCCACGCCTCAGCAAAGGAGCCGTAAGCAGCCACCACCCGGGGGGTGGCGGTGTGAAGGGTGATCTGGGTGCCGTTGGAATCGGTGATGCCGATGGCGGTGTCTGTGTCAGAGGCGCTTTCTTCGCCGGTGGAAGAGCTTTCCTCTTGGGAGGCCAGGGAGCTTTCCCCCTGGGACGGGACGGAAGAGCCGCCCTCCCCGGCGGGGGCGGTGCAGCCGGTGAGCAGCAGGGCTAAGGTTAGCAGAAGTGGTACGATCCGTTTCATAGCGGGGTTCCTTTCTTGGGGAGGGTTTAAAACAGCAGGTCGTAATTGACGGTGGTGCAGAACAGCTTGCGGATGCTCTCCGGGTCGTCCGACTGGCCCATGGCCCACATCAGCTTCACCACGGTGGCCTCCAATGTCATGTCATAGGATTCCAGCAGGTGGTAGCGGTCTTTCACGTGCTTGCCCACCTGGTACACCGAAAGGTCGCTGCCTTCCCGGGGCACCTGGGTGGCCATGATCACAGTCTTGCCCTGGGAGATCAGCTTGTCCAGCTCTTCCAGGTACACTTCGGGGATGCCGCCCACGCCGTAGCTTTCGATGATCAGCCCGTCGCACAGCTTCCCGGCGGCCGCAAAGGCGGCGGGGTCCATGCCCGGGGTGAGCTTTAAGAGGAACACCCGGGTGTTGAGCCTGTGGTAGAACACCGGGGCTCCCTGGTCCTCCCAGGGGATGTACCGCACCACCCGGCTCTCGTGGATGGAGGCCAGGTCGGGGAAGTTCAGGCTGGTGAAGGCGTTGTAGCTTTTTGTCCGGGACTTCCTGGCCCGGGTGCCGGCAATGACGTGGCTGCCAAACACAATGCACACCCCGCTTTCCCCGGCGCAGGCATAGCGCAAAGCGTCCATCAGGTTGACTTTGGCGTCGGTAGTGTCCTCGTCGATGGAGCGCTGGGCGCCGGTGAGCACAATGGGCTTTCGGGTGTGTTGGATCAGGTAGGACAGGGCGGCTGCCGTATAGGCCAGGGTGTCGGTGCCGTGGCAGATGACAAAGCCGTCGTAGCGGTCATACTGTTCCTCGATGAGCTTTGCCAGCAGCAGCCAATGCTCAGGCGCCACGTTGGTGGAGTCCAGGTTGAGGGGCTGCACCGTGTCGATCTGGCACAGGGAAGCGGCGTCGGGCACATAGGAGAGCAGTTCCTGGGGGGTGATCTGGGGTGCCAGGCCCTCCGGGGTGTGGCGGGAGGCAATGGTGCCTCCGGTGGCGATGAGCAAAATGTGTTTCATAAAAAGCTCCTAAAAGCGCAGCGCGCAGGAAAAAGACAGTTTTTTCGTTCAGGCCCTATTATACCCCAAAACCCGGTGGGAGAAAAGGGGCAAACAGGCGCAAAAAAGGCCCGGGATCTCCGGGCCTTTTCTCGTGAATGGATGGGGAGGTTTTTCCGGTCACAGCTGGCTGACCAGCTCTTCCAGCCGCCGGTCGTCCAGGTTGTCCGTGCCCTCCAAGGGGAAGGGGATGCCCATTTGCTGGTACTTTTCCAGGCACAGGTTGTGGAAGGGCAGCCACTCGATCTTCTCCAGGTTGGGGAAGGATTCCGCCAGGGTTTTGATGGCCCGCAGGTCCTCCAGGTTGTCGTTGAGCCCGGGCACCACCACGTGGCGCACCCACAGGGGCACGTTCCTCTCCGCTGCCAGCCGGTAGAAGGAGAGGACCTTCTCCATGTCCGCCTTGCAGTGGGTTTTGTACTCCTCCGGGGTGGCGAATTTCAAATCCCCCAGGATCAAGTCCGTGTGTTCCAGCACCCGGCGGGCTGCTTCCAGGTTTCCCACCCCGGAGGTGTCCAGGGCGGTGTGGACGCCCTCTTTGTGGAGCAGCCGGAACAGCTCCTCCACAAAGGCAGGCTGCTGCAAAGGCTCCCCGCCGGAAACCGTGACCCCGCCCTTTGTGCCGAAGTAGGGCTTAAAGCGGCAGATCTCTTTCACCAGGCCGGCGGCTTCTTTTTCTGTCCCGCCGGAAAAGTCCCAGGTGTCCGGGTTGTGGCAGTAGGCGCACCGCAGGGGGCAGCCCTGCAAAAACACCACGTACCGCACCCCGGGGCCGTCCACCGCCCCCAGGGACTGGATGGAATGCACTCTACCCGTCATGGCGCCGCCTCGGTTACAGGGACACATGGAAGGTCCGGGAGATGACTTCCCGCTGCTGCTCCCGGGAGAGCTTGTAGAAGTTCACCGCGTACCCGGACACACGGATGGTCAGGCTGGGGTACTTCTCAGGATGCTCGTAGGCGTCGATGAGGGTTTCCCGGTTGAGGACGTTCACGTTCAGGTGGTGGGCATTCTGGGCAAAGTAGCCGGTGAGGATGCTCACCAGGTTGTCGATCCGCTCTGTTTCCGTCTTGCCCAGAGCCTGGGGAGTGATGGAGAAGGTGTTGGAGATGCCGTCGCGGCAGTAGTCGTAGGAGAGCTTGGCCACCGAGTTCAAAGAGGCCAGGGCGCCGGAGGTGTCCCGCCCGGACATGGGGTTGGCGCCGGGGGCCAGAGGCTCCCCGTGCTTCCGGCCGTCGGGGGTGTTGCCGGTCTTCTTGCCGTACATCACGTTGGAGGTGATGGTCAAAATGCTCAGGGTGTGTTTGGCGGAACGGTACAGGCTGTACTGGCACAGGGCATGGTAGAACTTCTCCGCCTGCTCGCAGGCGATCTCGTCCACCCGGTCGTCGTTGTTGCCAAACTTGGGGAAGTCGCCTTCGATTTCAAAATCGGTGACCAGGCCGGTTTCGGGGTCCCGGATGCACTTGACCTTGGCGTACTTCACCGCGGACAGGGAGTCGGCCATGCAGCTCATGCCGGCGATGCCAAAGGCCATCAGCCGCCGCACGGTGGAATCGTGGAGGGCCATCTGGCTCTTCTCGTAGGCGTACTTGTCGTGCATATAGTGGATGATGTTCATGGCGTTGACGTAGGTCTTGGCCAGCCAGGGGCGGTAGAAGTCGATCCGCTCGATGAGGGCGTCGTAGTCCAGGTATTCCTCGTTCCACACAGGCATCTTGGGGCCCACTTGGTCGCCTTTGAGCTCGTCACGGCCGCCGTTGATGGCCAGCAGCACCAGCTTGGCCAGGTTGGCCCGGGCGCCGAAGAACTGCATATCCTTGCCCACCCGCATGGCGGACACGCAGCAGGCAATGGCGTAGTCGTCCCCGTAAACAGGGCGCATCACGTCGTCGTTCTCGTACTGGAGGGCGTCGGTGTCGCAGGAAACCTTGGCGGCAAAGCGCTTCCAGTTCTCGGGCAGATGGGCGCTCCACAGCACGGTGAGGTTGGGCTCGGGAGCGGGCCCCAGGTTGTACAGGGTGTTGAGCATCCGGAAGCAGGACTTGGTCACCAGGGGACGGCCGTCCTCGCCCATGCCGCCCACGCTCTCGGTGATCCACATGGGGTCGCCGCCGAACAGCTCGTTGTATTCGGGGGTGCGCAGGTGCCGGGCCATGCGCAGCTTCAGCACAAAGTCGTCAAAGATCTCCTGGGCCTGCTCCTCGGTGAGGATGCCGGCCTTCAGGTCCCGCTCAAAGTAAATGTCCAGGAAGGTGGACACACGGCCCAGGCTCATGGCGGCGCCGTTCTGCTCCTTGATGGCGGCCAGGTACCCGAAATACAGCCACTGGACGGCTTCCTTGGCGTTCTTGGCAGGGCCGGAGATGTCATAGCCGTACATCTGGGCCATCACTTTCATGTCTTCCAGGGCCTGGATCTGGTCGTTGAGCTCTTCCGCCGCCCGGATGGAGGGGGAACTCATGACGCAGTCGCCCAAGGCGATCTTGTCGGCCTTCTTTTGTTCAATGAGCCGGTCCACGCCGTAGAGGGCCACCCGGCGGTAGTCGCCGATGATCCGGCCGCGGCCGTAGGCGTCGGGCAGGCCGGTGATCAGCCCCACGTGGCGGGCGGCCTTGATCTCCGGGGTGTAGGCGGAGAACACGCCGTCGTTGTGGGTCTTGTGCAGGCGGAACTCCTGCTCGATCTTATCGGAAACCTCATAGCCATAGGCTTTGCAGGCGGAGCGCACCATGCGCATCCCGCCAAAGGGGTTGCAGGCCCGCTTCAGGGGCTCGTCGGTCTGCAAACCTACGATGATATCTTTCTCCTTGTCCAAATAGCCGGGGCCAAAGCTGGTGACCGTGATCACCGTTTCGGTGTCCACCTTCAGCGCGCCGCCGTTTTGATGCTCCTGCCGCAGCAGGTCCTCAAACTTTTTCCGCACGTCCAGGGTGCGCTGGGTGGAGCCGCAGAGGAAACTGCCGTCGCCGCCATAGGGGGTGTAGTTCTTCTGAATGAAGTTGCGCACGTCGATTTCGTCTTCCCACAGTCCTTTTTGAAAGCCATTCCATTCTTGCCGCTTCATAGGGTACCATCCTTTCTATATGCAAAAAACACAGGTGAACAAACTGACAATTCGCCGCCAAACAGCCGCAAAAAAAGGCAGTATCGCGCGGCGACACTGCCCAGACGGTCGGCAAAACGGCACATTCCCTGCTCCCCTGTGGTAAAGTCCACATCAGCCCGTCAGTTGCAGGGGCCTTGTGACACTATCATACCAGAGCGGTGTGGAAATTGCAAGAGGGGAAATTGAGAATTTTTGCTATTTTTGCAAAGCGCACAAAAAAGTGCTCCATCCAGGGCCTCAGCGTTTTTTTCGCGCCATCAAAGCGCCCCATGCCGCGGCAACCAAAACCAAGGGCGCCGCCCGGAAAAAACTTTCCCCAGCCCCATGGCCCCCTTTTAACGGGAGGCTTTTTATGGTATACTATTGCATCAGATGCATCAGAAACAATTTCACCCGAAAGGACGATCCCTGTGAAAAGCTTATTCGCCTATATGCGGGGCTATAAAAAGGAGTGTATCCTGGGCCCCCTGTTCAAGCTGTTAGAGGCCACCTTCGAGCTGCTGGTGCCTCTGGTCATGGCCGCCGTCATCGACGTGGGCATCAAAAACGCCGACCGGGGCTACATTGGCCGGATGTGCCTGGTGATGGCCGGGCTGGGCGTTGTGGGGCTTGTTTGCTCCATCACGGCCCAGTTTTTTGCGGCCAAGGCCTCGGTGGGCATTGCTGCCAAGCTGCGGCACAACCTGTTTGCCCACATCCAAGAATTGAGCTTCTCCGAAATGGATACGGTGGGCACCTCCACCCTGATCACCCGCATGACCAGCGACATCAACCAGGTGCAAAACGGCCTGAACCTGGCTTTGCGCCTGCTGCTGCGCTCCCCCTTTGTGGTGTTCGGCGCCATGGTGATGGCCTTCACCATCGATGTGCCGGCGGCTTTGGTGTTCGTGGTGACCATCCCCCTGCTGGCGGCGGTGGTGTTCGGCGTGATGCTGTGGACCATGCCCCGGTATAAGACCGTCCAGTCCGGGTTGGATAAAGTCCTGGGCGCTACCCGGGAAAACCTCACTGGTGTCCGGGTCATCCGGGCCTTTGGCCGGGAAGAGGCCGAAACCAAGCGCTTTGAAACGGAGAACAACGCCCTGACCAAGCTCCAGGAGCACGTGGGGCGTGTTTCCGCCCTGATGAACCCGGTCACCTATGTGATCATCAACCTGGCGGCGGTAGTCCTGCTGTGGGTGGGCGCCATCCGGGTGGACACGGGCATCCTCACCCAAGGCGCCGTGGTGGCCTTACTCAACTATATGTCCCAGATCCTGGTGGAGCTGATCAAGCTGGCCAACCTGATCATCAACATCACCAAGGCCCTGGCCTGCATGGGCCGTGTCCAAGCTGTGCTGGACACCCCCTCCTCCATGAGTTCCCCCCAGGCTGCGCCTGCCTCAGAAGAGCGGGGCAGTGTGGTGTTTGAAGGCGTGGGCCTGACCTACCAGGGCGCCGGCGGCGCCTCCCTTGCCGGCCTGAGCTTCTCCGTGGCCCCCGGGGAAACGGTGGGTGTCATCGGCGGCACAGGCAGCGGCAAGTCCTCTTTGGTGAACCTGATCCCCCGGTTTTACGACGCCACCAACGGCGCGGTGCTGGTGGACGGGGTGAATGTGCGAAAGTACCCCCTGGGGCAGCTGCGGCAAAAGGTGGGGGTGGTGCCCCAGAAGGCGGCCCTGTTCACCGGCACCATCCGGGACAACCTGCTGTGGGGCAACCCCTCCGCCACGGAGGAAGAGCTGTGGCAGGCGCTGGAAACAGCCCAGGCCAAGGAGTTCGTGGAGCAAAAGCCCGGGGGCTTGGATGAGCCGGTGGCCCAGGGGGGCAAGAACTTCTCCGGCGGCCAGCGGCAGCGGCTGACCATTGCCCGGGCCCTGGTGCGCAAACCCGAGATCCTCATCCTGGACGACAGCGCCAGCGCCCTGGACTTTGCCACCGATGCCCGGCTGCGGAAAGCCATCCGGGAAATGGAGGGCGGGCCCACGGTGTTTATCGTCAGCCAGCGGGCCTCCTCCATCCGCTATGCGGATAAGATCCTTGTCCTGGACGACGGCCAGGCCGTGGGCATTGGCACCCACGAGGAACTGCTGCGGTCCTGTGAAGTGTACCGGGAGATTTTCGCTTCCCAATACCAGGCCGAAGGAAAGGGGGCCACAGCATGAGCGCGCAGAAAGCCAGAAAGGGCACACTGAAAAAAGTGCTGGGCTACATCCGGCCCTATTGGGTGCTGGTGGGCCTTTCCGTTTTGCTGGCGGCGGCCACCGTGGCGGCCAGCTTGTACATCCCCATCTTGACCGGCAACGCCGTGGACCTGATAGTGGGGCCGGGCAATGTGGAGTTTGCCGGGATCGTGAAGATCCTAGTGCGCATCGGCGTGGTGATCGGCCTGGCAGCCCTGTCCCAGTGGGTGATGAGCCTGATTAACAACCGGATCACCTACCGGGTGGTGCGGGACATCCGCAACGAGGCCTTCCGGAAGATCCAGATCCTCCCTCTGAAGTATATTGACAGCCATCCCACCGGCGAGGTGGTCAGCCGGGTCATCGCCGACGTGGACCAGTTTGCCGACGGCTTGCTCATGGGCTTTACCCAGCTGTTCACCGGTGTCATCACCATTTTGGGCACCCTGTGCTTCATGCTCAGCGTCAACGTGCTCATCACCGTGGTGGTGGTGGTCATCACCCCTGTGTCCCTGGTGGTGGCGGCCTTCATCGCCAAGCGCACCTACGATATGTTCCGGCTCCAGTCCCAGGTCCGGGGCGAGCAGACCGGCTTTGTGGAAGAGATGGTCCAGGGCCAGAAAGTGGTCCAGGCTTTCGGCCGGGAGCGGGACTCCCTGGAGAAGTTCGATGAGATCAACGAGCGGCTGCGGGGATGCAGCCTGCGGGCCATCTTCTTCTCCTCCATCACCAACCCCTCCACCCGGTTCGTCAACTCCCTGGTGTACACCGGCGTGGGCATTGTGGGCGCCCTGAGCGTGGTTTCCGGCAACCTGTCCGTGGGCCAGCTCTCCGCCTTCTTAAGCTACGCAAACCAGTACACCAAGCCCTTTAACGAGATCTCCGGCGTGGTCACCGAGCTGCAAAACGCCCTGGCCTGCGCCGGGAGGGTGTTTGAGCTCATCGAAGAGCAGCCCCAGACCCCCGACAGCGCCAACGCCCGGGTGCTCCAGGACGCCCAGGGCGCCGTGTCTATCCGGGAAGTGGGCTTCTCCTACCAGAAGGACCGTCCCCTCATTGAAAACTTCAACCTGGAAGTCAAACCCGGCCAGCGGGTGGCCCTGGTGGGCCCCACCGGCTGTGGTAAGACCACAGTGATCAACCTGCTGATGCGGTTCTACGATGTGGACGAGGGTTCCATCCAGGTGGAGGGCACCGACATCCGCCACATCACCCGCCACAGCCTGCGGAAGAATTACGGCATGGTGCTCCAAGATACCTGGCTGAAGCGGGGGACCATCCGGGAGAACATCGCCTATGGCAAGCCAGACGCCACTTTGGAAGAGGTGGTAGAGGCTGCCAAAGCCGCCCACGCCCACAGCTTCATCAAGCGGCTGCCCCAGGGGTATGACACGGTCATCGGGGAAGACGGCGGCAATATCTCCCAGGGCCAGAAGCAGCTTCTGTGCATCGCCCGGGTGATGCTGTGCCTGCCCCCCATGCTGATCCTGGACGAGGCCACCTCCTCCATCGATACCCGCACGGAGATCCGTATCCAGAAGGCCTTCCAGAAGATGATGCAGGGCCGCACCAGCTTTATCGTGGCCCACCGGCTGTCCACCATCCGGGACGCGGACACCATCCTGGTGATGCGGGACGGCCACATCATCGAGCAGGGCAGCCACGAGAGCCTGCTGGAAAAAGGCGGCTTCTACGCGGAGCTTTACAACAGCCAGTTCGACCACAGCTAAACCAGTTATGGGATAGCTGGCCCCCTGGGCCAATGCCCCTGGGGCGTCACAGCTGACAGAAATAGGAAAAGCGCTTCCCAGAGGGGAGGCGCTTTTTTTGCGTGGTTTTCCGGCAGGCAGGGGATTATTGCAGCAGCAGCCGTGTTTCCCCAGGGTTCAGGCTGGGCAGGATGGCCTTTACCCGGGGGTGGGAGAAGTCCTGGCGGATCATGTCCCGCAGTGCGGTGCCGTTTTGGTAGCCGTGGATCACCCGCAGCTCGGTGAGGTTTTTGGGGGCGGCGTCCAGCCACCCGGTGAGGATGGCTTTGGCGTCCTGTTGGTACAGGCCGTGAAGGTCGGCTGTGGCCAGGGTGCCTTGCAGTTTAAAGCGCATGGGATGGGGTCTCCTTTCCAGGGAAAAGGGCAGCCTGCTTTTTTTACGGTTAGTATAAGCGCAAAAAAGCGGGGAGACAAGCCAAAACAATGAAAAATGAATTTTTTGGAAATTTTTCTATTTTTGATGGAAGTTTTTTTGCAATATGTTATACTGCTTTTTAGAAAATTACAAAGGAGGCATTTGTTTTGAACCCCTATACCATCTCCCGGGAAGATCTTCTGAAAGAGCTTTCCGTTTCGCCGAAGCGCGGGCTTTCCACCCAAGAGGCCCAAGAGCGCCTGGCAAAATATGGGGAGAACAAGTTGACCGAAAAAAAGAAAAAAACGAACCTTCAGCGGTTCCTCGACCAGTTCAAAGACGCCATGATCATCATCCTGCTGGTGGCGGCAGCAGTGAGTTTCGGCGTGGCCTGTTTTGGCCATGACCCCATGGAGTTTTTTGAACCGGCTTTGATCCTCCTCATTGTAGTGCTCAACGCCGTGCTGGGGATGATGCAGGAATCCAAGGCGGAAAAGGCGCTGGACGCCTTGAAAAACCTGTCTGCCCCTCACGCCCGGGTGCTTCGGGATGGGAAGGAGCAGGTCATCGATGCTTCCCAGTTGGTACCCGGCGACATCATCCGCTTGGAGGCCGGGGACTTTATCCCCGCTGACGTCCGGCTTTTAAAGAGCGTCAGCCTGAAAAGCGAGGAAGCTGCCCTGACCGGGGAGAGCGTCCCTGCGGAAAAGGACGCCGGCCAGGAGATCCCGGAAAACGCGCCCCTGGGGGACCGGGCCAATATGGTGTTTTCCGGGTGCAGCATCACCTACGGCACCGCCACAGCGGTGGTCACCGGCACGGGGATGCGCACGGAAATGGGCAAAATCGCCGGCCTGCTGGAAGGCGAAGCCGAAACCCAAACGCCCCTGCAGCAAAAGCTGGCCCAGCTGGGGAAATACCTGGGCTTTTTGGCCTTGGCTGCCTGCGCGGTGATCTTCGCAGTGGGGCTGTTTAACGGCATCCCTGTGCTGGAGATCTTTATGACTTCCGTTTCCCTGGCGGTGTCCGCCATCCCGGAGGGCCTGCCCGCTATCGTCACCATCGTGCTGGCCATTGGCGTCCAGCGGATGGTGAAGAAAAATGCCCTCATCCGCCGCTTGCCTGCGGTGGAGACGTTGGGCAGCGCCTCGGTGATCTGCTCGGATAAGACCGGCACCCTCACCCAGAACCGTATGACCCTCACCAAAGTCTGGGTGGAAGGGGAACCCGCGCTGGAGGCGGTGTCCTCCCAGAACAGCCAGGCTGCCCGGAAGCTGCTGCAATACGGCGCCCTGTGCTGCGACGGTTCCGTCACCTTTGGGGAGGACGGCAGCGAGCAGCATATTGGCGACCCCACCGAAACGGCGATCTTGGTGGCGGCCCACAAAAACGGCATGGAGCAGGGCGCCCTGGAGAAGGCGGCCCCCCGGCTGGCGGAATTGCCCTTCGACTCTGACCGGAAACTGATGACCACGGTCAACCGCATCGATGGGCAGCTGGTGGCCATTGTAAAGGGCGCCTTTGACATGATGGCAGCCCGGTGCGTTTCCGGGGACCTGTCCGCCGCCCAGGAGAAAAACGAAGAGATGAGCCGCCAAGCGCTGCGGGTGCTGGCGGTGGGGTATAAGCCGCTGGAGGAGGTCCCGGAGGAGCTTACCAGCGACACCTTGGAAACCGGGCTGACCCTGTTGGGCCTGGTGGGCATGATCGACCCGCCCCGTCCGGAAGCGAAAGCCGCCGTGGCAACTTGCCGCCAGGCGGGGATCAAGCCGGTGATGATCACCGGCGACCATGTGGTGACTGCCTCCGCCATCGCCCGGGAACTGGGCATTTTAGAGGAGGGGGACCGGGCCATTACCGGGGCCCAGCTGGACGATATGACCGACCAGGAGCTGGACAGAGAGGTGGCCCGCATTTCCGTGTATGCCCGGGTGTCCCCGGAGAATAAGATCCGCATTGTGAAAGCTTGGCAGCGCCAGGGCCAAGTGGTTTCCATGACCGGCGATGGAGTCAACGACGCCCCGGCCCTGAAGGCCGCGGACATTGGGTGCGCCATGGGCATCACCGGCACCGACGTGGCCAAGGGCGCCGCGGACATGACCCTTACCGACGACAACTTTGCCACCATTGTGGACGCTGTCCGGGAGGGCCGGGGCATTTACGCCAACATCCGCAAAGTGGTGGGTTTCCTGCTGGGCACTAACATCGGCGAGGTGCTCACTGTGTTCTTCGCCATGATCCTGTGGCATAAAACGCCGCTTTTGTCCATGCAGCTGTTGTGGATCAACCTGGTCACCGACAGCCTTCCCGCCATCTCCCTGGGCATGGAGGCCGTGGAGGACGACGTGATGGACCAAAAGCCCAAGCCCAAGGACGAGGGGATCTTCGCCCACGGCCTGGGGGTGCGGGTGGTGCTGCAAGGGTGTATGTTTGCCCTGTTGACCCTGACCGCTTTTGTGCTGGGGGAGCGCTTCGGCGGCTCCTTGGAAGCTGGCCAGACCATGGCTTTCCTGGTGCTGTCCCTTACCCAGATCGTCCAGGCGTTCAATATGCGCAGCGAGCATTCGCTGTTCCGCATCGGGCCTTTTACCAACAGGAAATTAAACGGCGCGGCGCTGATTTCCTTGGCGCTGGTGGCCTTTGTGCTGGTTACCCCGGTGCGCATCGCCTTTGGGCTGGTGCTGTTGCCCGGTTGGCTGTATTTAGTGGGGCTGGGGCTGATTTTGGTGCCCCTGGTGGTGATGGAATTGGCTAAAGCCGTGGGCCTTGTGCGGAAGCGCCATCATTGATCCCGTATTCCTTTCAATAAAAAGAGAGCCGCCTTCTGAAAAGAGGGCGGCTCTTCTTATGGCGCAGGAGGAAACACCCCTGAGGCAGCTGCCCCAGGGGTGTGGGTTTTTACTGGTGCTGGGTGACCATCCAGTCCAAAATGCCCTTCTCGCCGCTGTAGACCAGGCTCCAGCAGCCGTGGTTTTCCGAGAACCGCTGGACCAGGGGCATCTGGGGGTCCACGCCCATGCCGTATTCTGCCAGCTCTTCGGGGGAGAAGATGGTCAGGTGGGCGTCGGGGTTTCCGGCGTCCTTAATGGCCAGGATGCCGTCCACGATGTACTTGTGGCGGTAAATGGTGTGGTCCACATAGGCTGCCGCCACCCAGATTTTGGTGTCCACCAGGCTCTTGAGGATGTTGAAGGTTTCGGGGGTCATGGTGGGGCAGATGGGCACTGCCGCGGCAAACAGCCCGCTGCCTACCGACAAGGCACGCAGGGTGCCGCCTCCGCCCATGGACATCCCGGTGACGTACACGCGGCTGGCGTCCACCTGGCCCTCTGCAATCATCTTGCGGATCAGGTCGCACACCCCAGCCAGGTAGGAGCGGTTCCAACCGGAGTCGGGGTCCTGGACGGAACCGGCAAAGGTCTGGGCGCTGGGCAGGCCGATGGGGAGTTTCCCCGCAGGGGCCTGGGGGGCCATGACGTACATTTCCGGATAGAGCTCTGCCAGGCGGATGGCACCCACAGTGCCCACCATTTGCATAAAGTTGTCGCTGCCGCTTTCACCGCCGCCGTGGAGGAACAGGATCAGGGGACGGGGCCCGCCGGCTTTGGGGGAGTACAGGCGGTAGTGGATGCCGTTTTCCTCCAGGGGGACAAACTTGTCCATGCCCTCCACTTCCACGTTGGAAACGTCCTTTTTGGTCAGGGAAACGCCCTCCGCGGCGCCGCTGCCGGTGAGGGTAAACTCCTGGTTGTAGGAAAACTCCTCCGGTACCACGCGGATGCCTCCGGGGATGGGCTCCACAGCGGTGATGGATTTTTCCGACTTCTGGCCGCGCTGGTCCACCGTCAGGGTAAAGTCTGCCGGGGAAGCGTTCTCCGGGCCGCCCACCAGGTCAAAATACTGGGGGACCCAGCCAATGTTTTCCACCTTTGCATACACAGTCACTTGCATGGTATACAGCTCCTCTCTTTTTGCCAAAATTTTTTCAAACAACGCCACAATTATAGCACAGTTATGGGCGGTTGAAAAGGGGCCCTCCCGCCGTCCCCACGGGCAAAAGGGAAGGCTTCCCGTCTAAAAAAACGGTTTCCATCCCTCTTGGAAAGGGCTTTCCAGTAGGGCAGGTGTGCCCTCAAAAAAGGGGAAAAAGCCAGGAAATCCGGGGGTTTCTGCGGGATGCACTGCCAGGGCTATCCCTGTGGGGAGAGCTGTTTTTGTCCCGCTGTTGGAGGGGGAGGGCCGGAATCCCTGGGGAAAAGTGACCTGAATTTTGAAAGAAGAAATCGGAATGACAAAAGTTTTGAAAGGGTTGCTGCGCCTTCCGAGAAAACAAAAAATCCCAGGAACCGCATGGTTCCTGGGAAATTCTGTGGCGCGCCAGGAGGGACTCGAACCCCCGACCTTTTGGTTCGTAGCCAAACACTCTATCCAGCTGAGCTACTGGCGCATAGGCTGTTCTCTCACAGCCCTATTATTATAGACGATACAAAGATACTTGTCAACCCTTTTTTAAAGGTTTGCTGAATTTTGTTACGGAAAATCCAAAAGGCGCCAAGACATTTACCGTGCCCAAGGGCTCACCCAGCAGCAATTCGCCGCCTTCCATGTCCAGGGCGGCTTTCAAAACGCTCTGGGGACGGTTGCTGCGGTTGACCACCACGGTGATGCTCTCCCGGGTGCTTTCGGTGAAGACAAACCGCTCAAAGGCCAGCAGGTTGCCATCTGCAAACAAGGTACGGTAAGAGCCTTGGCCCAGCACCGGCTTCTCCTGGGCGCGCAGCTGCCCCAATCCCCTGTACCAGGTGAGCAGGCCCTGTTCCTCGCGCCCCCAGGGGTAACAGGCCCGGTTAAAGGGGTCGCGATACCCCTCCATCCCCGCCTCGTCCCCGTAATAGACGCAGGGGACGCCAGGGAGCAGGTATTGGATGAGGGAAGCCAGCCGCAGGCGCTTCAGCCCGGTTTCCCGCTGCTGGGGGGAAAGGCGCTGCGCCGCCTGCCACTCCCGGTCACGGTTGCCCGCAGGCTCGCCGCCCAGCACCGTCAGGGCCCGCTCAGTGTCGTGGGTGCCAATGTGGTTCATCAACAGGCGCAGGCATTGGGGCGGGTAGTTTTCGCAGATGCTCTCCACAGTTTCCGCAAAATTCCGGGGGTCACCCCCCAGCAAAAAGCCCAGGATGGCGTCCCGGAAGGGATAGTTCATCACGGTGTCCAGCTGTTTCCCCAGCAAGTACCGGCGCCGCACACCGTAGGATGTCTTGTTGGAGGCGTCTTCCCACACTTCCCCCAGCACCAGGGCGTCCGGATTTTCCGCTTTGACTGCTGCGGTCAGGTTGTCCAGGAAGGGATCCGGAAGTTCGTCCGCCACGTCCAGCCGCCAGCCGGAAGCCCCGGCCTTCAGCCACTTGCGGACAATGCCCTGTTCCCCGTTGATATACTGGTTGTAGCTCTCGTTGGTTTCCTTCACGTTGGGCAGGGTGTCAAAGTTCCACCAGCACTCGTAAGCGTTGGGCCACTGCCGGAAGGAGTACCAGGGGTAATAGGGGGACTGCTGGGAGTTGTACGCTCCCTGGGTGGGGTAGCGGCCCTCCCGGTTGAAGTATACGCTGTCGCTGCCGGTGTGGCTGAACACCCCATCGACCATCACCTGGATGCCCAGCTTTTTGGCGGCCTGGCACAGGGAGCGGAAATCCTCCTCGTTCCCCAGCAGGGAGTCGATCTTGGAGTAGTCCGCCGTGTCGTACCGGTGGTTGGAGTGGGATTCGAAAATGGGGTTGCAGTACAGGCAGGTGACACCCAGCTCTTTCAGGTAGGGCAGCTTTTCCTCAATGCCCTTTAAGTCCCCGCCGAAGAAATCGGTGTTGGTGATCTTTCCTTGGGCGTTGGGGGCCCAGTCGGGCTGGTCCTTCCAGTTTTGGTGGAAGGTGCGGCCGTAAGGGATCTCCCCCTTGGGCGTGCCCGATTTGTAAAACCGGTCGGGGAAGATTTGGTACATCACGCCGCCTTCCAGCCAACCGGGGGTTTGGAAGCCCTTTTGGTACACGGTCAGCTGCCACTGGTTGTTGCCGCCAAAAATGCCGTCCCCGGCAAAGCCTTTGGAGATCCGCTGGCTGCCCCGCTGGGTGCGGATCTCAAAGTGGTAAAAATACAGGCCGGAAGCCTGGGGGATGAAGTGGCATTCCCACCACTCTTGGTTGTTGCCGTTCATGCCGCACCAAAACAGATCCAGCACTTGGTTTTGGGAGCCTTCCCGCTGGATGACCAGGTGGGCGGCTGAGCAGGAGAGTTCCCGGGGGAGAGTGATGCGGAAATGGACGGGAGTGCCTTCCTCCACGGCCCCCAGGGGGTCACGGTATTTCCTGCTGCGGGAATTAAACATAACGCGCTGCGCCTTCTTTCTGTGGGATGTGTTTGATACGGGCTTTTGCCATGCGCCCCGCAAACGAAAGCGCAGCGGTGAGCCCTGCATTTGGCAAACGGGGGCCACTCTGCGCTTTCAAAAAACGATCCGGGTAAAACCGGTTTTTTTACTTTTGAGGCTTTTTGGCGCTGAGGTTTTTCACCGGGGGGATCGGGGAAGCGTGCCAGATGTTCCCGGCATATTCCCGGATGGCCCGGTCCGAAGCGAAGCGGCCTGCCCCGGCGATATTGATCAGGGACATCCGGTTCCAGTTCTTCTGGTTACCGTAAAGCTCCATGGCCCGCTGCTGCGCCTCGTGGTAAGAGCGCAGGTCTGCCAAGGCCATATACCGATCCTCCCGCAGCAGGGCGTTGAAGATATCCTTAAACTGCCCGCCGTTCATGGCGTTCATCTCGTCCATGGCCCGGCGGACCAGCTGGTCGTTGTGGTACTGGTTCTGGGGGTTGTAGCCGGAGTGCTTGAGCTCCTCCGCTTGGGCGGCGGTCATGCCGAAGAGGATGATGTTCTCTTCGCCCACAGTTTCGTGGATCTCCACGTTGGCGCCGTCCAGGGTGCCCAGGGTCACGGCGCCGTTGATCATGAACTTCATGTTGCTGGTGCCGGAAGCCTCGGTGCCGGCCAGGGAGATCTGCTCGCTGATTTCCGCGGCGGGGGTGAGCAGCTCCGCCCAGGTGACGCTGTAGTTTTCCACAAACACCACCTTCAGCTTCTTGTTCACCCGCTCATCGGAGTTGATCACCTTGGCCAGGGCCGCGATGAACTGGATGATCTCCTTGGCGAAGTAGTAGCCGGGGGCGGCTTTGGCGCCGAAGAAGTAGGTGTGGGGGGTAAACTCGGCATTGGGGTTCTCCCGCAGCCACTGGTAAGTGGCCAGGATGTTCAGGGCGTTCATGTGCTGCCGCTTGTACTCGTGGAGGCGTTTCACCTGTACGTCGAAAATGGTGTTGGGGTCCACGATCTCCCCTTGGGTCTTTTTCAGGTAGGCGGCCAGGCGCTCCTTGTTGCTGTGCTTGATCTCCTGGAGCTTCTCCAGCACAGCGGCGTCGTCTTGATATTTCAGCAGGCCCTGGAGCTTGCCGGCGTCATAGACATATTCGCCGCCGATCAGGCCGGTGATCAGGGAGGCCAGCTTGGGGTTGGACTGGTTCAGCCACCGCCGGTGGGCGATGCCGTTGGTCACGTTGGTAAACTTCTGAGGCTCCTCCTCGTAGAAGTCGTGGAACACGTCGTCCTTGAGGATCTCGCTGTGCAGGGCGGACACGCCGTTGACGCAGTGGGAGCCGATGACAGCCAGGTTGGCCATTTTCACATAGCCGTCGTTGAGGGGGGCCATGCGGTAGATCTTGGCCTCGTCCACGCCTTTTTGACGCATCTCATTCCAGAAGCGGCGGTCGATCTCCTCCACGATCTGGTAGATCCGGGGCAGGCGCATCTTGAACAGGTCGCGGTTCCAGGTTTCCAGGGCCTCGCTCATGACGGTGTGGTTGGTGTAGGCCACGGTGCGCTTGACGATGTCCCAAGCGGCGTCCCAGCCGTAACCGCACTCATCCAGCATCACCCGCATCATTTCAGGGATCGCCAGCACGGGATGGGTGTCGTTGAGGTGGATGGCAGCCAGCTCGGGCAGCTGGTCCAGGTTGCCGTGGGCGTACAGGTGCCGCCGGATGATGTCCTGGATGGAGGCGCTCACCAGAAAGTATTGCTGGGAGAGCCGCAGCAGCTTGCCGTCGGGGTGGTTGTCCTCGGGGTACAGCACCTTGGTGATGACCTCGCTCATGGCCTGCTGTTCCATGGCCCGCATATAGTTGCCGCCGTTAAAGAGCTTCATGTCGAACTTGTCGTTTTCAGCCTTCCACACACGCAGCAGGCTGACGCCCTTGCCGTCCTTGCCGGCAATGCACATATCATAGGGCACGGCGGTGATGGAGGTATAGTCCTTGTGGCGCACGGAGTGGTACTGGTCGTGCCACTGCTCCTCGATGTGGCCGCCAAAGTGGACCTCCACCGAGCTTTCAGGCACGGCTTGCAGCCAAACGCCGCCGCCGGGCAGCCAGGTGTCGGGCAGCTCGGTCTGCCAGCCGTCCACCAGCTTCTGGCGGAACAGGCCGTATTCATACCGCAGGGAGTAGCCCATAGCGGGGTATCCCTGGGTGGCCAGGCCGTCCATAAAGCAGGCGGCCAGGCGGCCCAAGCCGCCGTTGCCCAAGCCCGCGTCGGGCTCTTGCTCGTAGAGGTGGTCCAGCTTGATATCAAAAGCGGCCAGCGCCTTGCGGAAATTGTCTTCCAAATTCAGGTTGTATAGGGTGTTGCGCAGGGAACGGCCCAGCAGGAACTCCATGCAGAGGTAGTAGATCTGCTTGGTGCCGGTTTTTTCAGCGTTCTGAACAAACTCCGACCGGCCCTTGGCCATCAGCTCCCGGACGGTCAGGGCGCAGGCCTTGTAGAATTCCTCGTCGGTGGCGTTTTCCGGGCTGACCACAAAGGTGTGGTTCAGTTTGTCTTGGATAGACTGCTGAATTTGCTCCACGCTTAACGTATAATCCATTAAAATTCCTCCAAATAGTTCAAAATGCATAAAAACATTTAAAAATAATTTCATTATTTAGAATCTTCATGCGCATTGTACACTAAAATAACAAGAAAAACAACCGCAATAAAGCCCCAAGCTGCGGCAGGATATTTGTATATTATCTACAAAACTTCCCGGTAGCTTGAAGGAGCGCCGCTGTTTTTCAAAAATATGATAGCACACCTGGCGGGTGGATACAATAAAAAATAGGTAAAAAAGGGCGGCCGCACCGGCCTGAAAGGCATTTTTGGGAATTTCTCATGAAAAGCTCTTCCCGAAAGGGAGGTTTTGCAATATAATAAGATTGCAGGTTTGCGCGAAAGCGGCCACAGATCTGGGAAAGGATGGGTTCAACATGGAGAAACGGCGGGTGCGGCTAGAGATCAACGGGGTGGTCTGCGGGCTGATCACGGAGGAAAGCGACGCGTATATGCAGGCCCTGGCAGGGGAAGTGGGGGAAATGATGCTGGAAGTGCAGTTTGCCTCCCCTTACATCACCCGGGAGGCAGCAGCCCTCACCGTGGCGTTGAGCTATTGCGACGACGCCAAGAAAAACGGCCAGCGGCGCCAAGAGCTTCAAGACCGGGTGGACGAGCTGGAAGTGGAAGCGGAAGTCTGGCAGGAAGAGCGGGACGATATGCTGAAGAACGGCCCCAACCCGGAAACCCGCGCCCGGATCGAAGCCCTGGAGCGGGAGAACACCGCTTTGCAGGAAACCGCCCAAGAGGTGGCCTCCCTGCGTGAGAAGGCCGCCGCCCTGGAGGACGAGAATGCCGCCCTGCGCCAAGAGGCCCAGCAGGTGGCCCACATGGAAACCCTCCGGCGGGAGATTGAGCGGTTGCAGGGGGAAAACGGGATGCTGCGCCAGGCCATGGAGCCCTCCCCGGAGCGGGACAACCTGGTGGAAGAACTGGAGAAGCTGGTGGCGGACAACGCCGCTTTGAAGCTGGCCGCCCAGGAGAAGGACGCCCAGATCAAAAAAGCGGAGCAGGAAAAGCAGGCCACGGTGGCGGCGGCCAAGCGGGCGGTGGAAGAGGCCAAACGGCTAGTGGACGAAGCCCAGGCGCAGGCGGCTGCCGCGGGCGCCAGACCCCGGCAGGCATCTGTAGAGGGGGCAGAAGCGCCCCAGCCCCAGGAGGCGCCCAAGGCGCCCCGCAGGCGGAAAAACCCCCTGCGCCACCAGGAAGAATACGAACAGGAGGGCTTTGTCAGCTTTTTTGAGAAAAAATGAGTGAAATTTCTTACTTTGAGATTTTAGCCCCTGCCGGCGGCCCGGAAGCGTTGAAGGCCGCGGTGTATGCGGGGGCGGACGCGGTGTATCTGGGCGGGCCGGCTTTTGGAGCGCGGGCCAACGCCCAGAATTTTTCCCGGGAGGAATTGGCCCAAGCGGTAGAGTTCTGCCATGCCCGGGGGGTGCGGGTCCATGTGACCGTGAATATCCTATTGAAAGAAAAAGAGCTGCCCCAGGCCCTGGAGTTTGCGGAATACCTGTGCTCCCTGCCGGTGGACGCGGTGCTGGTCCAGGACGTGGGGCTGTTTTCCCTGCTGCGGCAGAGGGCGCCCCGGCTGCCCTTGCACGCCTCCACCCAGATGAGCCTCCACACCCCGGCGGGGGCCAAGCTGCTGTGGGAGTTGGGCGCCCAGCGTGTGGTGCTCTCCCGGGAGATGAGCCTTGGGGAGATCCGGGAAGTGGGGCAGGCCTGCCCGGTGGAGCTGGAAAGCTTTGTCCACGGGGCGCTGTGTATGTCCGTGTCGGGGCAGTGCCAGCTCAGCGCCATGCTGGGAGGCCACAGCGGCAACCGGGGCCTGTGTGCCCAGCCCTGCCGGCTGCCCTTCGCGGCGCCTGGTGGCACGGGCCACGACCTGTCTTTAAAAGACCTTTCCTTTGTCCGGGAAGTGGGGCGGCTCCGGGAAGCCGGGGTGTGTTCCGCCAAGATCGAGGGCCGGATGAAGCGGCCGGAATACGTGGCTGCGGCGGTTTCCGCCTGCCGCCGTGCTGCCGACGGGGAGGAAGTCCCGGAAAAGCTATTGGAGGAGCTGGAGGCAGTGTTTTCCCGCTCGGGCTTTACCCAGGGGTATCTCACTGGGAAGCGGGGCTCCGCCATGTTTGGGGTGCGCCGCAAAGAGGACGTGACCCAGGCTACGGAAAAGGTGTTTGCTTCCCTGCGGGGGCTGTACCGGGGAGAGAACCAGCGGGTGCCGGTGTCTTTGGCCCTGGAGGCCGGGGAAGGGCAGGTCACCCTCACCGCCCGGGACAAGGAAGGCCGGGTGGCTGCGGCCAGCGCCCCTGCCGCGGAGGGGATTGCCCCCCTGTCCCCGGAGCGGTGTGTGCAGCAGCTTTCTAAAACAGGGGGCACGCCGTTCCGGGCGGGGCCGGTGTCCGTTCCCCCGGAGGGGGCGCCCTGCGGGGTGTCCGCCTTGAACGCCCTGCGCCGGGAAGCCCTGGAAAAGCTGCTTGCCCTGCGGCAAAAGCGGCAGCCTATCCCCTTCCAGCGGCAGGAGCTTTCCTTCCCCAGCCACCCCAAACGCCAGGGGACGCTGCCCCTGCGGGCGCAATTCCGGACAGTGGAGCAGGTGCCTCCCCAGGCCAAGGCCTGCCGGGAGATCGTCCTGCCCTTGGAAACCCCGGTGGAAGCCCTCCGCGGCTTGGGGGAGCAGGGGTATCCGTCCGTTATCCTGGACATTCCCCGGGCCCTGTTTGGGGAGGAAAAACGGACAGCCCAAAAAATGGAACAGTTGATGGAGGCCGGGTACACTAAGTTCCTCTGCGGGAACCTGGGCGCCGTGGCCTTGGCCCGGCAGCTGGGAGCGGAAATCCACGGCAGCTTTGGGCTGAACATTTTCAATACGGCCAGCCTGGAATTTTTCTGGACGCTGGGCCTGTCCACAGCGGAGCTCTCTTTCGAGCTGGCCGCCAAGGAGATCGCCTCCCTGGAGGGACTGCTGCCCCGGGGGTTGATGGTCTATGGCCGGGCGCCGTTGATGCTCACCCGGAACTGCCCCTTGGCCAATTCCCCCAAAGGGTGCCTCCACTGCAAGGAGCCGGGTTGCCTCACCGACCGGAAACGGATCCGTTTCCCGGTGGTGTGCCGGGGCGGGAAAAATATCGAAGTGCTCAACTCCCTGCCCCTGTGGCTGTGTGACCTGGAGCGGGAATTGGCCCCTCTGGACTTTGGAACGGCCCGTTTTACGGTGGAAAACTCTGTGGAATGTGGGGAGATCTTAGAGGCCTGTTTTCGGGGCAAGGCCCCAGATTTTGACTACACCCGGGGGCTTTTTCACCGGGGAGTGGAATGATGGTGGAAAACTCGGTGGAAAATGTTTAAAATCTCAGGGGAAAACCCTGGAAAGCCAGGAAAATACCGGGTTTTGCCCTTGTGGAAAAGTGTGAATGTGGAAAACTCCCCCTGTGAAAGGAGCTTTTTATGGAAGAGAACATGGTGTTAAAGTTGAAAAAAGTGCGCCCAGAAGCCCAGCTTCCCCAGCGTCAGACAGAGGGGGCTGCCGGTTACGACCTGTGCGCCTGCCTGGACACACCCGTGACCCTGGCGCCGGGGGAGGGTTTTTCCTTCCCCACCGGCTTTGCGGCGGAGATCCCCCAGGGATTGGTGGGGCTGGTGTTCTGCCGCAGCGGCCTGGGCGTGAAGCACGGGGTGAGCCTGCCCAACTGCGTGGGGGTTATCGACAGCGACTACCGGGGGGAACTGATCGTCCCCCTGCGGAATTTCGGGGACAATCCCTACACCGTCCAGCCCGGGGAGCGGATCGCCCAGCTGGTGCTGCTGCCGGTGTTCCTGCTGCCGGTGGAGGAAGTGGAGGAGCTTTCCCAGACCCAGCGGGGAGAGGGCGGTTTTGGCAGCACCGGCCGGTGAGCCATCCCCGGAAGTGGTTGGGGGCAGCACATCTTGTAGGCCGTTTTTTGCTAAGGTGCACATATAAGGATTTTAGAGTTTTTGTAGGTTTATGTAAACTTCCGCCTTGAGAAATGTTGGGAAATAGGCTATAATGAAGAACACGTGGCCTTTGGTTGCTTCCCTGGGAAAAGCGGGGAGGAAAACAGTGGCTGGAGCGGAAACGCGGGTGTTTCCGGCAAAGTGGGAAATCATAAAAGCAAACGGCTTTTTTTATCGCATAGGCAAATTGGATAGGCAGGGCGTTTTGCGAAGAGATCAAAGGCCCCTGGGGGGCTGGAAAGGCAGAGTGGAAGAATGGCAGCAAAAGGGTTTCTTTCCGGAATTTTTTCCATGTTCAGTATGTTTTCGAAAGATATCGGCATTGACCTGGGAACGGCCAATACCTTGGTGTTTATGCGGGGCAAAGGCATTGTGATGCGGGAGCCTTCGGTGGTGGCTGTGGACGTGCGCACCGATGAGGTGCTGGCCGTGGGCAAGCAGGCCAAGGAGATGCTGGGCCGCACCCCCGGCTCCATTGTGGCAGTGCGTCCCCTGAAGGACGGCGTCATCGCCGACTTCGACGTGACCGCCGCCATGCTGAAGTATTTCATTAAAAAGGCTTTGAAGTCCGGCACCCTCAGCCGGCCCCGGATCGTGGTGTGCATCCCTTCCGGCGTCACCGAAGTGGAGCGCCGGGCCGTGGAGGACGCCGCCCGCCAGGCCGGTTCCAACAATGTGGATTTGATCGAGGAACCCATGGCAGCTGCCATCGGCGCGGGCCTGCCGGTTGGGGAGCCCACCGGCAGCATGGTGGTGGACATCGGCGGCGGCACTTCTGAAGTGGCCGTCATCTCCCTGGGGGATATTGTCACTTCCATGTCTGTGCGGATGGCCGGTGACAAGTTTGACGAGGCCATTGTCATCTATGTGAAAAAGAAGTACAACCTGCTCATTGGCGAGCGCACCGCGGAGGAGATCAAGATCAAGCTGGGTTCCGCCTTCCCCACCGAGGAAACCATCAACGCCTTTGTGGAGATCAAGGGCCGCAACTTGGTGGACGGCCTGCCCAAGAACGTGACCATCCATGCCGACGAGGTGCGGGAAGCCCTGGCCGACAGCGTGATGATCGTGGTGGACGCCATCAAGGACACCTTGGAAAAAACCCCGCCGGAACTGGCGGCGGACATTATCGACCGGGGCATTATGCTCACCGGCGGCGGCGCCCTGCTGCGGGGGCTGGACAAGCTGGTCAGCCAGGAAACGGGCATCCCGGTCCATGTGGCCGAGCGGCCTTTGGACTGTGTGGTGGAGGGCACCGGCAAGAGCCTGGAAGTGGAGCTGCCGAAGAACCGCTACCGCGGCCGCAGGAAGTAAGGGCTGCCGGGACGGGGGAGGGACCGTCCCGTGGCGGAATAGGCCCGGGGCTTCCCCCGGGAGGAAAGAGCGGGAAGAGAGATGGGGACTGCCAGGGGTTCTTGGCAGTCCGCATTTGGCTTTTCATGGAAAATCCCTAGAAGGAGAGCTTTGTCTTGAAGGACTTTTTTAAAACCAGTTCCTTTAAAGTGCTGGCCATTGTGGTGGTGGTGCTTTTGGGGCTGATTATCTACACCGCCACGGCAGGGGGGTCGTTGGTGGCAAGCCTGCTGGGCTTTGCCACCACCCCCATGCAGAGCGTGAGCACCCAGGCCACCGGCGCGGTCACCGAGTTTGTGGACTTGGACGCCCTCTCCCGGGACGAGCTGAAGGACATGGTGGACAGCCTTTCCCAAGAGAACGCCCAGCTGCGGGAACAGCTGGTGGACTATGAGAACACCATGAAGGAGAACCAGCAGCTGAAGACCCAGCTGGAGATCACCGAGCAGGCGCCGGAAAACACCCTGCGGGCCGCCACGGTCATTGGCCGGGATCCCAACGACGTGTTCTTTGGGTTCTCCATCGACCAGGGCACCCTTGCCGGCGTGGAGGTGGGGGACCCGGTCATCACCAGCCAGGGGCTGGTGGGCATTGTGACCAACGCCTATGCCACCACCAGCAAGGTGACCACCCTGCTTTCCGAGGACGTGAAGGTTTCCGCTGTGGACCCTGCCTGCGGGGAGAGCGGCGTGATCGTCAGCGACATCACCACGGCCAGCGCCGGGCTGCTGCGGATGAGCTATCTGGGGAGCGGCACCCAGGTGAAGGAAGGGGACATCATCACCACCTCCGGCGCGGGGAGCACCTATCCCAAGGATATCATCATTGGGGTGGTGGAGAGCGTGCAGAAGTCGGAAAACGACATCTCCCAGTACGCGGTGGTGCGGCCCTATGAGGACCTGACCCGGGTGCAAGAGGTGTATGTGGTCATCGACTTCCCCGGCGCCGGGGAGGGGGAGGACATCCCTGCCGGCCAGGACACCCAAGGCGAGGAGGACGCGGAATGATTGGGGATTTCAACAAGGTGGCCCGGTACCTGGCCTATACCCTGGAGATCCTGGTGCTGTTCATGGTCCAGGAAACCCCGGGTCTGCTGCCCTCTGTTTTGGGGGTGCGGCCGGTGCTGCTGTTCCCAGCGGTGATGGCCATCGCCATGTTTGAAACCGAGGTGCCTGCCTTGGCTTTTGGGGTGATGGGAGGCTTGTTCTGTGACTTTGGCTTTTCCGGGATGCTGGGGTTCCACGCCCTGGTGCTGGGGGTGCTGTGCTTCTTCATCAGCCTGCTGGTGCGGGTGTACTTCCAGGTGAATATCGCCACCGCCGTCCTCACCGGCGTGTGGAGCATTGGCCTGACCGTGTGCCTCCAGTGGCTGTTCCTCTACTTTTTCCAGTATTCCCACCCAGCCTATGCCTTCACCCACCACTTTTTACCCAAGTATTGTTACACCCTGCTGTTTTTGCCCCTGTTGTACCTGCTCAACCGGGGGCTTTCCCAGGCGCTGAACCCCAAGGAGGGAAACAGCCTGTAACACCGCCGCGAAAGGAGGCTTCCCTGTGAAAATGCCGAAAATCGGGAAAATCGGCCGCTCCGCCGCCTGCATCCTTCTGGTGCTGGCAGTGTTTGTGTTGTACGAGCTGCGCCTTGTCCAGTGGCAGCTGGTCCAAGGGGAGGAGTTTGAACAGATTTCCCTGTCGGGCCGCACCGATACCATTGAGATGGAAGCCGCCCGCGGGGAGATCCTGGACCGCAATGGGGAAGTCCTGGCGGGGAACCGCTCTAGTTACAACATTGTCTACGATGCCCTGGACATGGATTACTCCGCCCGCAACGCCACCATCCTCCAAGTGACCGACCTGCTGGAAGAGCGGGAAGAGGAGTGGCGAGACCGGCTTCCCATCACCGTGGGGGAGGACGGCGCCTACCAGTTCACCGCCGGCAGCGACAGCGAGGTGGCCTCTTTAAAGGAAACCCTGGAGCTGGCGGAATACGCCACGGCTGAGGAGTGCATGGCTGCCTTGGCCCGGAAGTACGACTGCCAGGGCTTTTCCAAAGAGGACGCCCGGACGGTGGCCTCTGTGCGCTACTCCATGACCCGGGACGGCTATTCCCGCACCAACCCCTATGTCATCGCCGAGGATGTGTCCGCGGAAACCGTGGGGGTCATCAGCGAGCACGCGGAGGAGTGGCCGGGCATTGAGGCCCGGGTGGCTGTGTCCCGTTATTACGGGGAGGACGGCACCCTGGCCCCCCACGTGGTGGGCTACACCGGCTCGATCACCGCGGAGCAGTATGACGCCGCCGTAGAGGCCGGCACTTCCTACAACTCCGAAACCAACCTCTCCGGCTATAAGTGGACGGATACCCGGGGCCAGTCGGGGATTGAGGCCGCCTTTGAAGAAGAGCTGCGGGGCCACCGGGGGGAGGAAACCATCTACACCGACGCTTCCGGCGGCGTGGAGAGCACCGCCGTGACCACGGCCCCTCAGGAGGGCAACACGGTGTACACCACCATCGACTCCGACTTGCAGCGGGTGGCAAACCTTTCCCTGAAGAAGAACATCGAGGGCAACACCGACGCCAAGGACTGTACCGCCGGCGCGGTGGTCGTGCTGGACGTGGAAGATTTCGGCGTGCTGGCTTGTTCTTCCTACCCCACCTTTGACATGAACCAGTACCGCTCGGATGACAAATATGTGAACCTCCTGGCGGAAGATGAAACAAAGCCCCTGTTTAGCCGGGCCCTGCAAGGTGTGTTTGCCCCCGGCTCTGTGTTCAAGCCGGTGGTGGCCTTGGCCGCCCTCCAGGAAGGGGTCATCAGCGCGGCCACCACCTACAGCTGCAATGGCCTTTGGGTGTATCATGACTTGGAGCAGGCCTGTATCTGTGGCACCGGCACCTGGAACGTCTACGGGGCGCTGGCCCATTCCTGCAACACCTTCTTCAGCAATGTGGGCTTGGATCTGGGGATCGACCGCTTGGGCCCCTACGCTGAGTACTTCGGCCTGGGCACCACCACCGGTGTGGAGATCGGCGAGGCCACCGGCACCATGTCCAACCGCCAGGAGTACCGGGAAAACCACGGTGTCAGCTGGAGTGACGGCGTCACGGCCCAGACCGCCATTGGCCAGGCGGACAACTTGTTCACCCCCATCCAGCTGGCCGCCATGTGCGCCACCATTGCCAACGACGGGGTGCGGCTGCAGACCCATTTCCTGGACAAGGTCACCGACTACACCGGGGAACAGGTGGTCGAAGAGTATGAGCCGGTGGAACTGTATGACGCGGGCCTTTCCGGCGATGTGCTGGGAGTGGTCCAGGCCGGGATGCAGATGGTGGCCACGGAAGGAACCGGGGGTACGGTGTTTGCCGACTACCCGGTGTCCATCGCCTGTAAGACCGGCACTGCCGAAACCTCTACAGACAAAGATGGCACCGAGCCCAACCTGAGCTTCATCTGCTACGCGCCGGCAAACGACCCCGAGATCGCCATTGCGGTGATGATGGAGTATGGCAACACGGGCAATTACGCCAAGTATGTGGCCAAGGACATTTTGGACCAGTACTTTGGCTTCTACACCTGGGATGAAGAGGGCAACAAGTACGACTCGGAAGGCAACTTGCTGGATGAGGACGGCACCATTAAAAAGACCGCGGCGGAGCTGGCAGAGGAAAAGGCCCGGCAAGAGGCCCAAGAGGAACCCACTGCTTCCGGGGATGAGGGCCAGGACGGCACTTCCACAGCGGGCTCCACCGCCACTCCTGCGCCCACCGCTACCCCCGACCGGGGCAGCGATATCCCGGACGCCCCCTTTACCGGCCAAACGGCGTCCCCCACCCCTGTGCCGGAAGATCCTTCCAGCAGTGGCCCCAGCGGGGAGGAAAGCGGTCCCGGCGCTTCCTCCGGGCCCGAGGGCCCTTACTATCAGCGGGGCTCGCCTTAAAAATACAAAGAGTAATATTTTAGATATCCTGGGACACAGAAACAGTTAAAAAGTGTTTAAGCGATACAAAATTACAATTGGGCTTTATTTGTTTTTGACAATTTGCTTGAAGTATGGTAAGATGATAGCCGAGGTAGAATTTCTATGGGTATAGCAACAGTCATCACGTCTGGAAAAGGCGGCGTGGGGAAGTCCACAGTGGCCGTGGGGCTGGGGAGAGCCCTGGCCCAGCGGGGCAGGCGCGTCCTTTTGGTGGATTGCGACGCCGGCCTGCGCAGCCTGGACCGCATGACCGGCGCGGAGGAAAACCTGGTGTTTGACATGGCCGACGTGGTCTTTGCCAGGTGCTCCCCGGCAGAGGCCATCTATCCCTGCGGTGGGGACGAAGGGCTTTTTTTGCTGCCCGCTCCCTCTTTGGGGGAGGATTTTATCCGTCCCGGCGTGATGAAAAAACTGGTGCCCCTTTTAAAGCGCTATTTTGACCATGTGCTGCTGGATTCCCCGGCGGGGGTGGGAAGCGGGTTCCGCTCCGCGGCAGTGGGGGCTGACCGGGCCCTTGTGGTGTGCAACCCAGACCCAGTGTGTGTGCGCAGCGCGGGCACGGTTCGGGAACTGCTGCAAAAGCTCCCTGTGGAAGAGGCCCGGCTGGTGATCAACCGGTTCAATGGTATCCTGTTTCACGAAACGGGCGCCTATGGCGACCTGGACGCCGTTATCGATGAGGCGGGGGTGCGGCTTCTGGGCGTGATCCCCGAGGATTTTTCCTTGGCCGCGTCGTTTTTGCGGGGGAAAAAAGCCCGGGCAGATTCCCCCGGTATGAAAGCCCTTTCCCGTGTTGCGGGCAGGCTGGAAGGCGAAAGCATCCCCTTGGCGGGATTTTAATGGTATAAGTTGGGAACGAGTTGTAAAGAACTTTCAGTATATCCAAGGAGAGGAGATCGTCAAACATGAATATTGCACTTACGGCACACGACGCGAAGAAGGAACTGATGGTCCAGTTCTGTATTGCCTATTGCGGCATTTTGAGCCGCTATACCCTCTGTGGGACAGGCACCACCAGCAAGATGGTCTCCGAAGCCACAGGGCTGGAAATCCAGCGTTTTTTAAGCGGGACCCAGGGCGGGGATCAGCAGATCGCGGCACGGATCGCCTGCAACGAGATCGACCTGCTGCTGTTTTTCCGGGATCCCTTGAACCCCAAGTCCCACGAAACAGCTAACGACATGAACCTGCTGCGCCTGTGTGATATGCATAACATCCCGGTGGCCACCAACATCGCCACTGCCGAAATGCTGATCCACGGCCTGGAGCGGGGCGATTTGGATTGGCGGGATTTGCTGCGGAATTGATTTTCCCATTGCAAAACCGGCGGGAAGCAGGTATAATAATCTGTACGCGGCAGTGACGCGGGATGAGTATCTCAGGATGCCCAGCAGAGAGAGGGGGCGCCTGTTTCAGGCGCTGCAAGCCCCCTTTGGGTGAGAGGGAGGGAAAGACGCCCGCCAGCCGCAAACCGCATCATCCAATAAGGAAAGCGCTTGTCGCTTTTAAATCAGGGTGGCACCACGGAGAGACCTTCGTCCCTGGCACGGCTTACTTTTGTCGCGTCCAAGGGGGAGGTCTTTTTTAATCCGTGGCCGGACTGGGCAATTCGCGCTTTGGAGCCGCTGGCTGCGCTCGCACCTGCGGTGAGCAAGCTGCTCTCTTGTGTCCCGCAAGGGCGGAAGATGTTCGCCGCCAGCGGGACGGTAGTTTCCAATTCGCTGGCGGTACCGGGAGAATGCCAGAACCGTTTCAGCATCACCCCAACCCGCGGACTGCGAGGGTGCCAAATCCAAAAAGGGAAGTAAGCGCAGCGCACGCAATCGCGAATCAAAAATTCTTTGCCTGCTTTCTTATAAGTAAAACAGGCGGGAAAGGAGTCAATAAACATGGAATTGATTACAAAAGCCCCCAAGGGGACTGTGGACCTGGTTCCGGGAAAATCGGAAAAATGGCAAGTGATGGAGGACGTGTTCCGCAGTGAAGCGGAATTAAACGGCTTTGCGGAGATCCGCACCCCGGTGTTTGAGCACACCGAGCTGTTCCTCCGGGGCGTGGGCGACACCACCGACGTGGTGGAAAAGCAGATGTACACCTTTGAGGACAAGGGCGGCCGGTCCATCACCCTGCGGCCCGAGGGCACTGCCGGCGCCGTGCGGGCCATGCTGGAAAACGGCCTCTATAACGCCGGCTACCCGGTGAAGCTGTACTACCTCACTTCCTGCTACCGGTACGAAAAGCCCCAGGCGGGGCGGCTGCGGGAGCTGCACCAGTTTGGCGTGGAGATGTTCGGCGCTGCTGAGCCGGTGGCCGACGCCCAGATCATCGCCCTGGCCCTGTCTGCCTTCCACCGGCTGGGCCTGGAGGACGTGGGCCTGCAGATCAATTCCATCGGCTGCCCGGAGTGCCGCAAAGAGTACCACAAGGCCCTGAAAGAGTATTTCACCGCCCGGAAAGACCAGCTGTGCGACACCTGCCTGTCCCGGCTGGAGCGCAACCCCATGCGCATTCTGGACTGCAAGAGCCCCGAGTGCCAGGAGGTCTGCAAAGGCGCCCCCAAGATCACCGACTACCTGTGCGCGGACTGCCAGGAGCACTTCCAGAAGGTCCAGGACTACCTGACCGCCCTGGGGGTGGAGTTCGAGGTGGACCCCGGCCTGGTGCGCGGCCTGGATTACTACACCCGCACCGTGTTTGAGTTCCCCTCCAAGAGCCTGGGCTTTGCCCTGGGCGGCGGCGGCCGGTACGACGGCCTGGTGGAGGAAATGGGCGGCAAGCCCACCGCTGGGCTGGGCTTTGGCCTGGGCCTGGACCGGATCATGATGGCGCTGGAAGCCCAGAATACAGAGTTCCCCCAGCCGGTGCGGTGCGAAGTGTACCTTGCCTCCATGGGGGAGGAAGCTCAGAAGAAAGCCTTCCTGCTCACCGATGAGCTGCATCACTGCGGGGTGCCCGCCGACTGCGACCTGTGCGGCCGCGGCCTGAAAGCCCAGATGAAGTACGCCGACAAGATCGGCGCCCAGTACACCATTGTGCTGGGGGAAAACGAACTGGCCCAGGGCAAGGCGGAGCTGAAAAACATGAAGACCGGGGAGAAGAAAGACATCTCCCTGGGCGAGGACTTTATCGACCAGTACATCACCTTGAGCACCCAGGCCGCAGATTTGGCCTTTTAAGTGGGAAAACGAAAGAAAGAGGGAACACACATGGAACATTCCGTGACAAAATACCGCACCCACAACTGTGGGGAACTGCGCATGGAGCAGGTGGGCCAGACCGTCACCCTGGCGGGCTGGATGGAAAACCTGCGGGAAGTGGGGAGCAACCTGGGCTTTTTGGTGCTCCGTGACTTTTACGGCACCACCCAGGTGGTCATCGAAACCGAAGAGATGATGGAGCAGGTGAAGGCTCTGAACAAGGAGAGCACCCTTGCCGTCACCGGGCTGGTGCGGGAGCGGGCCAGCAAGAACCCCAAGCTGCCCACCGGCGACATTGAGGTGGCCCCCACCCAGATCCAGGTGCTGGGCCGCTGCCGCTATAGCGAGCTGCCCTTTGAGGTGAACTACTCCAAAGACGCCGGCGAGGACGCCCGGCTGAAATACCGCTATCTGGACCTGCGCAACCCCCAGGTGAAAAAGAACATCGTGGTGCGCAGCCAGGTGGTGTCCGCCCTGCGCCGTGCCATGGAGGACCAGGGCTTTCTGGAGATCACCACCCCCATCCTCACCGCCTCCTCCCCCGAGGGCGCCCGGGACTACCTGGTGCCCTCCCGGAAGCATCCCGGCAAGTTCTACGCCCTGCCCCAGGCTCCCCAGCAGTTCAAGCAGCTGCTGATGGCCTCCGGCTTTGACAAGTATTTCCAGATCGCCCCCTGTTTCCGGGACGAGGACGCCCGGGGCGACCGTTCCCCCGGCGAGTTCTACCAGCTGGACATGGAGATGGCCTTTGCCGGCCAGGAGGACGTGTTTGCTGTGCTGGAGCAGGTGCTGCCCCCCATTTTCGCCAAGTACGGCGCCTATGACACCGCCTCCCAGGCGCCCTTCCGGCGGATCCCCTATCTCCAGGCCATGGAGGAGTTCGGCTCCGACAAGCCCGACCTGCGGATCGACCTGCGGGTGAAGGACGCCACCGGGCTGCTCTCCGGCTGCGGCTTTGGGCCCTTTGAGGGCGGCGCCCTCATCAAGGCAGTGCCGGTGTCCGGCTGCAAGCTGACCCGGAAAGCCATCGACAAGCTGTGCGCCGACGTGGAAGTCCAGGCGGGGCAAAAGCCCTACTGGTTCCGTGTGGACGACAAGGGGGAGATCGTGGGCGGCATTGCCAAGTTCTTAAACGCCGACCCGGCCCTGGCAGAGCGGGTCAAGGCGGAGCTGGCCCTGGCAAACGACACCCTGGTGCTGCTGGCTGCCGGCACCCGGAGCCAGGTGTGGAAGACCTCCGGCGTGATGGTGAAGCTGGCCGGCGCCCAGTGCGAGGGCCACCTGGACCAGGAGCGGTACGAGTTCTGCTGGATCGTGGACTTCCCCCTGTACGAGATCGGGGAGGAAAGCGGAAAGCTGGAATTCTGCCACAACCCCTTCTCTATGCCTTCCGGCGGTTTGGAAGTGCTGCTGAAAGCCGAGGCCGGGGAGATCGATCCCCTGACCATCCTGGCAGAGCAGTACGACCTGGTGTGCAACGGCGTGGAGCTGTCCTCCGGCGCTGTGCGGAACCACGACCCGGAGATCATGGTGAAAGCCTTTGAGCTGGTGGGCTTGGGCGAAGAGGACGTCAAGCAGAAGTTCCCCGCCATGTACAACGCCTTCTGCTACGGCGCGCCGCCCCATGCGGGCATTGCCCCCGGCGTGGACCGGATGGTCATGCTGCTGTGCGGCGAAAGCTCCATCCGGGAGGTCATCGCCTTCCCCATGAACAAGAGCGCCCAGGACCTGATGATGGACGCCCCCGCCCCAGTGGCCCCCAGCCAGCTGGAAGAATTGAATATTGCCATTGTGGAACATCCGGAAGAGGCGTAAGCCAAAAACCGGAAGATCCCTGGAAAAGAACTGCCCCCAGCCCTGGTGTGAAACAGGACTGGGGGCATACATTTTGGGGTTAATTCGGCTCATATTTATGCATGGCACAATATATTGTGGATTTATTTCCCTTTCCTGTTGACAGGGCCCCTTCTTTTGGATATAATAAAAAGCGTCCTCTCCCAGAAGCGCTGGGGGAGGACACCGCTCCTCTGGGCGCCTGTGGGAAACGGCGGCGGGGGGCAGAAGAAATTGGGAAAGAGGAAACTTGCCATGCTGAAAACCATCATCAAGCGCAGCGGGGAGAAGGTCCCCTTTGATGTTTCAAAGATCCGCGGCGCTATTTTTAAGGCCAATGTGCGCAACGCCACTGAAAAGATGTCCGACAAGCAGCTGGACCAGCTGACCCAGGCTGTGGTGGCCCAGCTGGAAAAGATGAAGGAGATCCCCACCGTGGAGCAGATCCAGGACGTGGTGGAGGAAAAATTGATCGCCGCCGACTACGCGAAAACCGCCAAGGCCTATATCTTGTACCGGGCCGAGCATCAGAAGCTGCGGGAGATGGACGACGAGCTGGTGAAGATCTATTCCGCCTTGACCTTTGTCCGGGCGGAAGACGTGGACCTGAAGCGGGAAAACGCCAACATCAACGCGGATACCGCCATGGGCACCATGCTGAAATACGGTTCGGAAGGCGCCAAGAGCTTTTACGATAAATACGTCATCCCTCCCCACATTGCCAAGGCCCACGCCGAGGGGGAGATCCATATCCACGACAAGGACTTCTACACCTTGACCGAAACCTGCTGCCAGATCGACCTGATCAAGCTGTTCCGCAACGGGTTTTCCACCGGCCATGGCTACCTGCGGGAGCCCAACGCCATTTCCAGTTACGCGGCCCTGGCGTGTATCGCTATCCAGGCCAACCAGAACGAGATGCACGGCGGCCAGAGCGTGCCCAATTTCGATTACGCCATGGCCCAGGGCGTGGACAAGACCTTCTCCAAGGAGTATTTCGGGGCCTTGGTCCAGTTTTTCCAGGTGCGCAAGGGGATGCCCTTCGACCAGGTGAAGGCCATGATCGGCAACGTGAAGGAAAACTTGGGGGACTGGGTTCCCATGGACAAGGCCGGGGAATACGGCCGGAGGTTGGCGGAGTACCTGCCCCGCCACCAGCGGGAAAACGGATTTGAGGAGATCACCCGGGAGGAAACCGCCGCTGCCGCCCAGTATGCCGGCGAAACCGCTTGGCGGGAAACCGACAAGGCCACCTACCAGGCCATGGAGGCCCTGGTGCACAACCTGAACACCATGAACTCCCGCGCGGGCGCCCAGGTGCCCTTCAGCTCTTTGAACTACGGTACCGACATCTCCGAGCAGGGCCGCATGGTTGTCCGCAACCTGCTGCTGGCCACGGAAGCCGGCCTGGGGGATGGGGAAACCCCCATTTTCCCGGTGCAGATCTTCAAGGTGAAGGAAGGCGTCAACTACAACGAGGGCGACCCCAACTACGATTTGTTCCAGCTGGCCATGCGGGTGAGCGCCAAGCGGCTGTTCCCCAACTTCAGCTTCCTGGACGCCCCCTTCAACCTGCAATATTACAAGCCCGGCGACTACGACACGGAAGTGGCCTACATGGGCTGCCGTACCCGTGTCATGGGCAATGTTCACGACCCCAAGCGGGAAGTGACCTGCGGCCGCGGCAACCTGAGCTTCACCTCCATCAACCTGCCCCGGATCGGCATTGAGGCCAAGGGGGATGTGAAAAAGTTCTACGAGATTTTGGACCAGCGCATCGACCTGTGCATTGAGCAGCTGCTGCACCGGTTCAAGATCCAGTGCAGCAAAAAAGCGTATAACTACCCCTTCCTCATGGGACAGGGTGTTTGGATCGATTCTGAAAAACTGGACCGCAACGACTCTGTAGCCGAAGTGCTCAAACACGGCACCCTCTCCGTGGGCTTCATCGGCTTGGCAGAAACGCTGGTGGCCCTGACCGGCAAGCACCACGGCGAGAGTGAAGAGAGCTACAAGCTGGGCTATGAGATCATCTCCACTATGCGTAAGCGCATGGACGATGAATCCAAAAAGACAGGGCTCAATTTCACCCTGCTGGCCACTCCCGCCGAGGGTCTGTCCGGCCGGTTCGTCCGCATCGACCAGAAGAAGTTCGGCAAGATCCCCGGCGTCACCGACCGGGAGTACTACACCAACTCCTTCCATGTGCCGGTGTACTATCCCATCAGCGCCTTTGAGAAGATCCAGAAGGAAGCCCCCTTCCACGCGCTGACCAACGCGGGCCACATCAGCTATGTGGAGCTGGACGGGGACGTCTGCAAGAATATCGACGCCTTTGAAAGCGTGATCCGCTGCATGAAAGAGGCGGGCATCGGCTATGGTTCGGTGAACCACCCGGTGGACCGCGACCCTGTTTGCGGCTACAACGGCATCATCGACGACGTGTGCCCCCGCTGCGGCCGCCACGCCGGGGAAGGCGTGCCCCTGGAGAAGCTGGAGGAGCTGCGGAAGAAGTACCACGATGTGCCCGACTACTCCTGCCTCATTCATTAAAAAACCACAGGATTTTGAGCCCGACCATTGACAGAAGGGCAGGAGTCTGATAAAATGAGAATAGTTCCTGATTTTGAAATGCTGTGGATTGAAAATAGAAGGAGGACATGAACCATGATGAACCATACTGCCGAGAAGAAAGAACAGATCTTGATTGGCGAGGGCCAGGATTTCGAGCGCATCCGCCGGATCACCGGCTACCTGGTGGGCACCATCGACCGCTGGAACAATGCCAAGCGCGCCGAGGAGCGCGACCGGGTGAAGCACACCCTGTCCAACCTGTAAAGAGCTGAAAACTTTTTCAAAGGAGAGGATCCCCTTGCGGATTTTGCTGGTCAACGACGACGGCATCCATTCCCCCGGGCTGCGGGCATTGGCTGTGGCCTTGCAGGGGGAGGGCCACTGTGTCACGGTGGTGGCCCCCGACCGGGAGCGTTCGGCAGTGGGCCATGGCGTTACCACAAGGGATCCCCTCTTTGTGCAAGAGCAGGACTGGGAGGGCATCCCCGCCTACAGCTGTTCCGGCACTCCAGCCGACTGCACCCAGCTGGGGCTGAAGGCCCTGGCCAAAGGGCCGGTGGATCTGGTGATCTCCGGGCCCAACCGGGGGCTGAACGTAGCCGGGGACCTGCTGTATTCCGGTACGGTTGCCGCCGCTTTAGAAGGGGCCAAGCTGGGGGTGAAGGCTATCGCTTTGTCCGCACCATCAGAGGCAGACAGCGGTCTGGTGGTAAAGGTGTTGCTCAAGCTGCTGTCCCAGCTGGATTTGAGGAAAGATGTCCGCCAGGTGCTGAACATCAACGTCCCCGCCCTGCCCTATGAGGAGATCCAGGGCCTCCGGTGGGCGCCCCAGGGGAATTGTATGTGGCTAGGGGACTATGAAGAGCGGGTGAGCCCCAGCGGCAGGCGGTATTTCTGGTCTACACACCAGGCGGATGAGTACAGCTCCTCCGATGAAACGTGGGACCTTGCCTTGCTGCAAAAGGGCTATGTCACCCTGACGCCGCTGCAGGTGACCCTCACCGACCCGGAGGGTTTTTCCGGGAAAGAGTTCGCCCTGTAAAAAAGATATGGAAAGAAAAAGGCCGGGTGGGGCGACCCACCCGGTTTTCCTATAAGGAGAGAGCACTATGGAATTGACAATTGCCGGCGTGGTGAAAGAGTCCATTGTGGATGGGCCCGGCATCCGCTACACCGTATTTACCCAGGGCTGCCCCCACCATTGCCCGGGCTGCCACAACCCCCAGACCTGGGCTTTTGAGGGGGGACAGCCTACCACCGCCCAAGCGCTGTTTGAAGACTTCCAAAAGGACCCCATCCTGAAGGGGATCACCTTCAGCGGCGGGGAGCCTTTCTGCCAGCCGGAGCCCCTGACGGAGCTGGCCAAGCTGGTGCACGGCGCGGGGAAGGACGTGACCATCTTTACCGGTTACACCTATGAGCAGCTTTTGGAAAAGCAGGACCCCGCCGTGGACGCCCTGCTGGCCCAGTGCGACCTGCTCATTGACGGGCCGTTTATTTTGGAACAGCGGAACCTGGAGCTGCGGTTCCGGGGCAGCGAGAACCAGCGGCTGATCGACATGAAGAAGACCCGGCAGGCAGGCTGTGTGGTGCTGCTGCCGGAGGAATAAGCTTTGCCCAGCGCTTGTTTTTCCGGCGCTGGGCCTTTTTTGAGGTGATGTGTATGGTTCCACGATTGCGGGATCTGCGGGAGGATCACGACCTTACCCAGACCCAAGTGGCAAAGCTGTTAAACATGAGCCAAACGGGGTATTCTAAATATGATATGAAACAGGGGAGAACGATGTCCCCACCCAGGTGTTGCTCCAACTGGCAGACTACTACCATACCAGCGTGGACTACCTGCTGGGACGCACCGATGAGCCCAGGCCGTACCCCTCCCGGAAGAAGCGGGAGTAAGGAGAGGCTAACAAAAAAGGGAAGTTTGCTGGATTTTTAACAAATTGGTCATTGATTCTTTGGCGCTCCTGTGCTAGAATAAAAACTGGAAGACGAGCAGAATTTTGCCATTGGGCGAAAGGAGAAATACAAAATGACTAACAACAAGTCCGTTTTGAGCTGGCTCGAAGAAATGAAGGAGCTTGTCACCCCCGACGAAGTCGTGTGGATCGACGGTTCCGAGGAACAGCTGGAAGACCTGCGCCGTCAGGCTTGCCAGACTGGCGAAATGATCAAGCTCAACCAGGAGAAGCTGCCCGGCTGCTACCTGCACCGCACCGCCGTGAACGACGTTGCCCGTGTGGAAGGCCGGACTTTTATCTGCTCCCGCAAGGAAGAGGACGCAGGCCCCACCAACCACTGGATGGAGCCCCAGGGCGCCTATAAGATGCTGTTCGACATTGCCCGCGGCAGCTACAAGGGCCGCACCATGTATGTGATCCCCTACTCCATGGGTCCCATCGGCTCCCCCCTGGCTAAGATCGGCCTGGAGGTCACCGACTCCATCTACGTTGTGCTGAACATGGCCATCATGACCCGCGTGGGCCAGGCTGTGCTGGATGTTCTGGGCGACAGCGAAGACTGGGTGAAGGGCCTGCACTGCAAGTGCGAAATCGACGAGGAAAAGCGCTATATCTGCCATTTCCCCGAAGACAACTATATCATCAGCGTCAACTCCGGTTACGGCGGCAACGTGCTGCTGGGCAAGAAGTGCTTCGCTCTGCGTATCGCTTCCTACCTGGGCAAGCAGGAAGGCTGGATGGCCGAGCATATGCTGATCCTGGGCATTGAGAATCCCCAGGGCGAAGTGAAGTATGTTTCCGCCGCGTTCCCCTCCGCTTGCGGCAAGACCAACCTGGCCATGCTGATCCCGCCGGAAGGCTACCGCAACAAGGGCTACAAGGTTTGGACTGTGGGCGACGATATCGCTTGGATGCGCCAGGGCGCCGATGGCAAGCTGTATGCCATCAACCCCGAGAACGGCTTCTTTGGCGTGGCCCCCGGCACCAACATGAAGTCCAACCCCAACGCTTTGATCTCCACTCAGAAGGGCACCATCTTCACCAACGTTGCCCACAACCTGGACGACAACACTGTGTGGTGGGAAGGCCTGGACAAGAATCCGCCTGAGAACGCTCTGGATTGGACCGGCGAGCCCTGGAATGGCAAGACCTCCGATAAGAAGGGCGCCCATCCCAACAGCCGCTTCACCGCTCCTGCCAAGAACTGCCCCTGCATCAGCGCTGAGTTCGACAAGGGCGAGGGTGTGCCGATTTCCGCCATCATCTTCGGCGGCCGCCGCGCTCAGACCACTCCCCTGGTGTATCAGTCCCGCGACTGGAACAACGGTGTGTTCGTAGGCTCCATCATGGCTTCTGAGACCACTGCCGCCGCTACCGGCGCTGTGGGCGTGGTCCGTCGTGACCCCATGGCTATGCTGCCCTTCTGCGGCTACCATATGGGCGACTACTTCCAGCATTGGTTCGAGATGGGCGAGAAGCTGGGCGAGAACGCTCCCAAGATCTTCAACGTCAACTGGTTCCGTCTGGATTCCGAAGGCCACTTCCTGTGGCCCGGTTTCGGCGACAACTTCCGCGTGCTGGAGTGGATCCTCAAGCGCTGCGAGGGCAAGGTGGACGCCAAGGAAACCGCTATCGGCTATGTGCCCTACGCTGAGGACATCAACCTGGAAGGCATTGAGGGCTTCTCCATCGAAACCCTGAAGACTATCCTGGAAGTGGACAAGGCTGCTTGGGCTAAGGAAGCCGAGGGCATCGAAGAGTTCTACAAGCAGTTTGGCGACAAGCTGCCCCAGGAGCTCCGCAACCAGCTGGAAACCTTGAAGAAGAACTGCCAGTAAGCTTTTGACCGGACTTCATTTCAACCTCTCTCTATAAAAAAGGCGGCAGCCGGGGATATTCCCGACTGCCGCTTTTTGCGTCGCTGGAAATTTTTCCTGCCATGGGACAAAACGGCTCTTTGGGGGGTACAGATAGTGAAAAGCTTTTCAAAAGGAGGCGGGGCCCATGGAGGACGAAGAGTTTGTCGGCTATGTCCGGGATTATACAGACGCTGTTTACCGGGTGGCCTTCCATGCCTGCAAAAACCCTGCGGACTCCCAGGATATCGTGCAAAACGTGTTCCTGCGGCTGTACCGGTCGAACCCTGAATTCGACAGCCGGGAACACGCCCGACGCTGGATCCTGCGGGTAGCGGTGAATGAATCCAAGCGGCTGGTATGTTCGGCTTGGTTCCATAGGCATATTTCTCTGGAAGAGACCGCCCAGAACTTTGAGATAGCATCCCCGGAGGAGACAGGTTTGTTCCAAGCGGTGATGGCCCTGCCCAGGAAATACCGAGTGCCCCTGTATCTTTATTATTATGAGGGGTATCCGGTAAAGGAGGTGGCCGCCCTCTGCGGGCTGAAAGATTCCACGGTCCGGACTCGGTTGCAACGGGCGAGAGAGCGGCTGAAAAAGGAACTCAGCGACACTTAGAAAGGGGAGAGACAAGATGGATCTGAAAACGCGGTACCGGCAGACCTTTGCCCATATGAAGGCACCTCCCCAGCTGGAAACGGAGGTTTTGAACTTGACAGAACAAAAGCGCGGACCCAAGAGATTCGTAGTGCGGCGCCTATTGGTAGCCGGAATTGCCGCAGGTATGCTGGGGGCTTTGGCAGTGGGTGCCAACGCCGCCACAGGGGGAGAATTGTTTGACAACATTGTCATTGCGCTGGCGGGAGAAGGGTTCCAGGAAGTGGAATCCCAGGATGGCACACACATTTACCGAGGGGAACTCAATGGTGAGGACATCTACGTGACCTTTGAGGAACCGGAGGGAAATCCCGGCAGTGATCCTGAGAACTTTCAAGACGATGGCAGTCAGCAAGAGGTGCTGAAAAAGGCTCAAAGCGTGGAATAAGTCCCATGGACCGAAAAAAAGAGGAAAGCCAGCGGCTTTCCTCTTTTTTGCTGTTTTGGGAAAAGTTTTCGGCAAAAGAAAAAGCAGCCCGGGAACAGACTGCTTTTCCGGTCTATATCAAAGCACTTTGGAGAGAAACTCTTTCAAACGGGGGTTCTGGGGATGGGTGAAGAAGGTTTCCGGGTCGTTTTGCTCGGCGATGACGCCGCCGTCCATAAACAGCACCCGGGTGGCCACGCTGCGGGCAAAGCCCATCTCGTGGGTGACCACCACCATGGTCATACCCTCGTCTGCCAGCTCCTTCATGATCTCCAGCACTTCGCCCACCATTTCCGGGTCCAGGGCGGAAGTGGGTTCGTCAAAGAGCATGACGTCCGGGTTCATGGCCAGGGCCCGGGCAATGGCGATGCGCTGCTGTTGGCCGCCGGAAAGCTGTTTGGGATACGCCGCTGCCTTGTCCGGCAGGCCCACCCGCTCCAACAGCTCCAGGGCCTTTTTGTCGGCTTCGGCCTTGGCCATCAGCTTCAGCTTTACAGGGGCCAGGGTGATGTTCTGTTTCACCGTCATGTGGGGGAACAGGTTGAACTGCTGGAACACCATGCCCATCCGGGCGCGGAGCTTGTTGATGTCGTTTTTGGGGTCGGTGATGTCCACGCCTTCAAAGGTGATGGTGCCGGAAGTGGGCTCTTCCAGCAGGTTCAGGCAGCGCAGGAAGGTGGATTTGCCCGAGCCGGAAGGCCCGATGATGGCCACCTTTTCCCCCTTGTAGATGTGCTCGTTGATGCCCTTCAGGACCTGATGGCCCTCAAAGGATTTTTCCAGGTTTTTAACGTCGATCACTTGCGCGCAGCCTCCTTTCCAGCTTGCCTTGGAGCCAGGTGAAGATCAGTACCAGGACAAGATACATGGCGGCGGTGATAAGATAGGGGAACATGGCCTCGAAGGTTTTGGAAGAGATGGCGTCCGCCACGTAGACGATCTCCTTGCCCGCCACAACGGAAATCAGGGACGTATCCTTCAGCAGGGTGATGAATTCGTTGCCCAGGGAGGGCAGGATGGCCTTAAACGCCTGGGGCACCACAATGTGCCGCATGGTGTCCAAATAGCCCAGCCCCAACGAGCGCCCGGCTTCCGACTGGCCAGGGTCCAGGGACATGAGGCCGCCCCGGATGATCTCCGCCACGTAGGCGCCGGAGTTGATGCCCAGGGCCAAAGCGCCCACCATGGAATAATTGCGGCTGCTTTTGAAGATGACAAAGCCCATGATCAGCAGCTGCACCATCATGGGAGTGCCGCGGATGACGGTGACGTACACCTTGCAGATGATGTTGAGCACCGCTAAAAAGGGGTTGTGCCGCCCTTTCCGCTGCTGGTCGTGGCCGGTGCGGATGACGGCCACCAGTACGCCCAGCACCACGCCAATGAGCAGCGCCACCACGGTGACCATCAGGGTGACGCCTAGGCCCTCAAAGTACTGCATCCACCGGTCTTCATAAAACCAGGCCCGGTAGAATTTCATGTAAACGTCCTGCCACAGGTTTGGGTCCTCCAGGGCGCTGAACGTTTCGTACAGTTGGGTAAAATCCATCTGCATACTCCTCCTCTCTTTCCATTCCCACCGTAGCCAAAAAAGAGCGGCGCAGGGGCCGCTCCTTCTCACTTCGGCTTGTAGGGCTTATTCAGCAGCAATGTACTTGTCCAGGATCTCCTGCACGGTGCCGTCCTCAATCATTTCCACCAAGGCGTTGTTGATAGCGGTGAGCAGGGCTTCGTTGCCCTCGTCCACAGCGGCGCAGTAGTCTTCGGTGATCCAGGGGGTTTCCAAAATCTTCAGGCCCTTGTTGGCATTCACGTATTCCTGGGCCGGGGCGCTGTCGATGATGACCGCGTCGATTTGCCCGTTGAGCAGGGCCTGCACAGCCAGGGCGCCGCTGTCATAGCCGTTCACGTGGTCCTCACCGTAACCGCCATCCTCGGGGGAAGCGGAAGCATAAGACCAGCCGGTGGTGCCGGCCTGGGTGCCGATCATCTTGTCGTTGGCCAGGTCCTCGGAAGTGGCAATGTCAGAATCCTCGGTGACAATGATCACCTGCACGCCGGTGGAATAGCTTTCGGTGAAATCCAGCACTTTGTCCCGCTCTTCATCGTAGGTCAGGCCGGCCAGGATCACGTCGGCGGCGTTGTTCTGCACGGCGGTCAGCGCGGAGGTGAACTCCATGTCATCAATCTGAAGCTCCAGGCCCAGCTTGTCAGCAATGGCGGAAGCGATCTCCACGTCGATGCCCTCAAACCCGGTGCCGTTGAAGCCTTCGCCGTCGGCAACCATCTCATAGGGAGGGAACTGGGCGTTGGTGGCCATAATCAGCTTGCCCTCTTCAATGGTGGTGAACTCGCCGGCTTCGGCGGTGGAAGCCTCGCTGTCCTGTTTATCATCGGCGGAGCTCTCTTCCACAGTGGAAGACTGGCTGGCGGAAGAATCGCCGGGTTCCGAAGCGGAACTGTTGCTGCTGCCGCTGCAGCCGGCGAAAGCGGCGGTCATAACCATCAGGGCCGCCAAAAGGGTCGCAAATTTTTTCATGGGTGATTCTCTCCTTCGTCCTTTTCTGTTCTCCTTGTAGGGAATATACACATTATACAACTTTTTTTCTGGTTTGCAAGGGGAAGAATGGGAAATTTCCAGGGGATATATGCGGATTTATTTGTATAAAAATACAAAGGGCGGTTCTCCGGGAAAAGCGGTTGACAAAAGGGCCGCAAAGTCATACACTGAACGTACACAAGGCTTTGGAAAAGGCGGCAGAAAGGGGAACGGGCCAATGGCGGGTTACAGCATTTCCCAAGTGGCAGAGCGGTTTGGGGTAGAGCCCCACACCCTGCGTTTTTATGAGAAAGAGGGCATCCTGCGCTGCGGGCGGACGAAAAACGGCATCCGGGTGTATGGCGATGAGAGCCTGGCCCAGCTGGAAATGGTGCTGTGCTTAAAGGCAACGGGGATGCCCCTAAAGGACATCAAGCGGTATTTCGACCTGGCGGACCAGGGGGACAGCACCCTGGAAGAGCGGCTGGAGATCTTCACCCATCACCGGGACCGGGTGTTTCAAGAGATCGAAGAGCTGAAGCGCCATCTGGAGAAGATCCAGTGGAAGATCGAATATTTAAAGCAGGCGGAGAAGCAGTGCTGACTGCGCTGCCCCAGCCCAAGAAAAAGAGGATGGCGTCAGCCATCCTCTTTTTTGCCATATGGGTGTATGGTTACACGTTGAACCGGAACAGGACGATGTCCCCGTCCTGCATGACGTAGTCCTTGCCTTCGGAACGGACCAGGCCCTTTTCCTTGGCCGCGGCCATGGTGCCGCACTCCATCAGCTCGTCAAAGCCGATGACCTCCGCCCGGATGAAGCCCCGCTCAAAGTCGGAGTGGATCTTGCCGGCGGCTTGGGGGGCCTTGGTGCCCTTGGTGATGGTCCAGGCCCGGACTTCCTGCTTGCCGGCGGTCAGGTAGGAGATCAGCCCCAACAGGGAGTAGCAGGCTTGGATCAGCCGGTCCAGGCCGGATTCCTCCAGCCCCATGTCGCTGAGGAACAGCACTTTCTCCTCCGGGTCCAGGCCGGAGATCTCCGCCTCGATCTCGGCGCAGATGGGCAGCACAGCGGCGTGCTCCTCCTTGGCGAACTCCTGCACCACCTGGAAGTATTTGTTGTTTTCCACCCCGCCCCGGAAATCGTCTTCGCTCATGTTGGCGGCAAAGATGATGGGCTTGTTGGTCAGCAGGGACACGGTGGAGAGAATCTCCGCCTCTTCTTCGGTGCATTCCACGCTGCGGGCGGATTTCCCGGCTTCCAGGGCCTGGTGGACCCGCTCTAGGAAGTCCAGCTCTGCCTGGTATTTCTTGTCAGCCTTGAGCATCTTCTTGGTCTTGTCAATGCGGCGGTCCAGCACCTCAATGTCCGAGAGGATCAGCTCCAGGTCAATGGTCTCGATGTCCCGCTTGGGGTCGATGCTGCCCTCCACGTGGATGATGTCGTCGTTTTCAAAGCAGCGCACCACGTGGACAATGGCGTCCACTTCCCGGATGTTGGACAGGAACTTGTTGCCCAGGCCCTCGCCCTTGGAGGCGCCCTTCACCAGGCCGGCGATGTCCACAAACTCAATGGTGGCCGGGGTGAATTTGTCCGGCTCGTACATTTCGGCCAGCTTGTCCAGACGCTTGTCCGGCACGGCCACCACGCCCACGTTGGGCTCGATGGTGCAGAAGGGGTAGTTGGCCGACTGGGCCCCTGCGTTGGTAATGGCGTTAAACAGTGTGCTCTTGCCCACGTTGGGCAAGCCCACGATACCTAATTTCATGGGATTTCCCTCGACTTTCCTTAATGTGTTCCTATTATACTCGTTTTTGGGGAAACCCGCAAGGGCCAACCCAAAAACGGGACAGCTGGTTGGCGGAGAATTACCGCGGGGCGTTCCCCTTGCGTTTTTGGGGAAAATAAGGTAGTATGGAGGAAAGAAACAAGTATGGAAAGAGAGGGCTTTTCAATGGGACCTTATGAATATGTGGTGGAGAGCATCCAGGGGGAATACGCCTACCTGCGGCGCACGGATATTTACGACAACGGTGAGCCCATGATGATCGCCATGGCCCTGCTGCCCGAGGGCGTGGATGTGGGGACGCGGCTCCATTGGGAGAACCTGGTTTACACCATCCTCCCGTGAGGGAACTATCTTGATTTTTGTCCTGGGATCGCGTACAATATCATTCGGACTTTCAAAACTTGGGGGAATAATTGATGGAATCACTGCGTGAATTGTACCGTATCGGCCGGGGGCCGTCCAGTTCCCACACCATGGGGCCCAGCCGCGCCGCAGCCCTGTTCCGGGAGAAATTCCCCCAGGCAGACCGGTTTGAGGCGGTGCTGTACGGGTCTTTGGCCAAAACAGGGAAAGGCCACCTGACGGACGTGGCCATCCAGGACGCCTTTGCACCGGCGGACACCCGCATTATCTTCGACACCCAGACCCCGGAGGGCACCCTGCCCCATCCCAACACCATGGAGCTTTCCGCCTTTTCCGGGGAGAGCCTGTTGGGCAAATGGCGGGTGTTCAGCGTGGGCGGCGGCAAGATCCAGATCGAGGGGCAAGCTTCCGTAGCCCCCCAGGATGTGTACCCCCTTTCCACCTTCCAGGAGATCAAGGAGTACTGCCAGCGGGAAAACAAATTTTTGTGGCAGTTCGTGGAAGAAAACGAGGGCGTGGAGATTTGGGACTACCTGCGGGACGTGTGGAAGCAGATGAAGGCCACGGTCTACGCGGGCCTGAATACCGAAGGGGTGCTCCACGGGGGCCTGGGGGTGCAGCGCAAGGCCAAGTACCTGGTGCGTCAGCGCCACATCGATGAAAGCCCCGAAACCCGGGAGAACCGGAAAGTGTGCGCCTATGCCTTTGCCGTCAGCGAGGAGAACGCGGGAGGCGGCGTGGTGGTGACAGCCCCCACCTGTGGGGCGTCGGGAGTGCTGCCGGCCGTGCTGTTGTTTAAGCAGGAGCAGCAGGGGTTCTCTGATACGGAGATGCTCCGCGCGTTGGCGGCAGCGGGGGTGATTGGAAACATCATTAAGACAAACGCTTCCATCTCCGGGGCGGAGTGCGGCTGCCAGGCAGAGGTGGGAAGCGCCTGCTCCATGGCGGCGGCTGGCTTGGCGGAACTGTACCACATGGATCTGGACCAGATCGAATACGCTGCGGAGGTGGCCATGGAGCATCACCTGGGGCTGACCTGCGATCCCATCGGCGGCCTGGTGCAGATCCCCTGCATTGAGCGCAACGCCGTGGCGGCCATGCGGGCCATCAATGCCCTGAGCCTGGCCAATTTCCTCACCTACACCCGGAAGATCTCCTTTGATATGGTGGTAAAGACCATGTATGAAACGGGCCGGGACCTGTTCTCCAAGTACCGGGAAACCAGCGAAGGCGGCCTTGCCAAGATATACACGGAATAAAAACCATTGACGGGGCCACTTTTTTTCGATATAATAAAAGAACAATCCAGTGTTTCCCATTGGGAAACACCTATCGAGGTGTTGCGCAGTTGGTAGCGCGCGTGGTTTGGGAGAATCCGCCCAGGCCACCCCACAACTTCATATCCGGGTGTAGCGCAGTTGGTAGCGCGCCTGCTTTGGGAGCAGGATGCCGCAGGTTCGAATCCTGTCACTCGGACCACCTTTCTTAGAAAAACCGCCTTTTTAGGCGGTTTTTCTGCATTTTAGTTCAGTTTTTGCAGTTTGAACGATTGCTGTTCAGCGATGGTTTCAGGGGAAGAAAAGCGGCGACAGCACGAGTGAGGAAAGCCGCTGGAACCGCCAAATCCCTAACCAATCCCTAACACCACTGGCAATAGACTTTTTCATGCTTCAATGTTACAATATTTGATAATCTTTTAATCTGAGCGATTGGAGATATATTATGGCAAAGAAGCAAAGGAAAGAGGCTCTTGCGGCTTTGGACCGGGCAAATAAGGAGTATAAAAATATCTGTGATGCTCTGAAGGATAAATACACCGAGCTCGATAACGAATCAGACGCAGCCATTGAACTGATTTCTGATGTTGAGACGCTGGTTGAAAGTGTACGGCGACGTCCATGGTCCTATAAGACCATGAAGAAGAAAATTGCCGTGTGCAAGAAGAACTTCATTGACTCGAAAGAACTGAAACGAAAAGAGCGAAACAAAAACATCACCGTCGACATAGTCGCTGGTGGTGTTGCGGTGGGTGGCCTCACTCTGATTGCATTTTATAAGAAAATGTTCAAGAAGAACATTGTTTTGTTTATCGTTTGTTTGGCCCTTATAGTGTTTGTTGCTGCTGGCCGTTTAATTTTTAAGCGGTTCAATAGAATTAAAACGACAAAGAAAGCCTACGCGCAGTATCAACTGCTTGCAAAAGAGACATATGAAAACAAAGGTTTGCTAACCCAAGCGGATGGTCTGCTAAAGAAAATCCAAGGAAACGCACATGCGGTCCGAATTCTTTGCTCCGAACTTAGTAAATTCCATGGCAACGATTTCAAAGAGTTGCCGGAGAAAACGAAAGATAAGTTCACCGAGCTGTATAACCTAACATGTGCATTGGCAGAGTTGGTTAACACTCAGATTGGGTGATACTATGGGAAAAAGTAATGTGATTAAAAGCTCGCAAGAGCAAGGCGTCGCAGCGTGGATTGATTATCTGCGCGTATTGCGGATGGAAGTATTGCTTGATAAACTCTCCGCCCAGGATTGCAATTTGGAAAGCGCACTCAAAGCACTCAATGAGGTGAAGAAATTCATCTCTGCGCCTGAGCATATTTTGGGTTCTCCGCTTCAGAAACACGGAGAAGTAGCTGAACATATGCAGGTCGGTTTTTCAAATGCACGGGCAGCTGTACAAGGGTTACGGCAGATGTATACCTTCGATGGTGTTGGACGCTTGGCCATGGAAGACTACCTTCGAGATGGTCGTATGATCCAATCCAAGTTTTACAACGGCATCCAGGGCACATTCAGTGCGATTCGAGACCATCTCAGTGACTACCCGATGTTCATTGCTGGTGGCGGCACTTATGAGATTCCGCGTGATCAATATGCAAAGTTGATGGACATATACGAGCGCGGCGAAACTGCTCGTTCCAGCTTGATGCACCCGGAAGAAACGCTCTACAAGGCTATGAAGTCTTGGGAGGAAGATAATTCCATTCAAATTAAAGAGGTTGTGAAGCCTGCAGTTGTGGGCTATGATGATGTTCAATTGGTAGTTGCTGAGCAGACTGTTGTCCACGAAGAAGGCCATATCCGAGATATGGATGGCAGCATACGGTAAGAGGCACATACCGCAGCCAAGCCCACACTGGCTGAAGGCGCGAAAGCAACTGCTGTGGCTGCCGCCCTGGAAGGTGGTATTACCTTTGCAGTTAAGGTGTTAGAAAAGAGAAAATCTGGAACGAAAATTCAGGACTTTACCTGGGAAGACTGGAAAGATGTTGGCTTTGATACATTGGCTGGAACAAGAAAGGGAGCAATACGAGGCGTAACTGTTTATGCCATGACAAACTATACACCTGTTCCGTCCCCACTGGCCAGTGCGATGGTAACTGCCACCTTTGGTGCTGTAGCTCAGGCTCGTAAGCTACAGGATGGTATGATCAGTGAAGAAGACTTCGTCGACAATTGCGAAGTGATATGCCTTGAAGTAGCGGTGAGCGCCTTGTCTTCCATACTGGGCGAGGTTTTGATTCCAGTCCCTGTACTGGGCACGATTATAGGTAATGCTACCGGCATGTTCATGTACGAAATTTCTAAAAGTTACCTCTCTGCAACTGAGGAAAAGTTAATTTCTGAATACCGGCAGGAATGCGAAAAGCACATCCAGCAGTTCGAAGTCGAATATCAGACATTATCAGTATTACAAACGTTAAGCAACGTTTCTTTACTCATTATCGTTACTCTCCTTAATGTGAATATAAATATAATTGTCACAGTCCCAGTATTTTACTTTTTTGTTTTCAAGCGAAGTCAAATCCTCTTTACTGATTATCAAACTCTCATAGTAAATGATTGTTTGATTTCCAGGAGCAGGACGTTGGATATCGCAAGAGTATATACGATATTTTTTGAACTCCAACATAATATTTGTATATATATTGTTGTTCCTAATACACAAATATGCAAGAATAGCGAAATAGGTCAAGAACAGCGCTATACTTTTCAAATCACTAAAATCAAACGCAATTAGAGGAAGAATATACGCCAAGAGAAATTCGGATGATAATTTATTGGCTTTTTTTGCTTTAAGAATGGTTCCTGTTGGATTCTGCCGGGAATTTTCTCGATCTCTTAGAAACTTGTTTATGCCATGAATACTAAATGCAACTCCAATTATTATAACAATAATACTTATAATTTGAATTATGTTGCTACATGTAAAAGAAAAGAGTTTTTCAAGGGATTCTCCTTCCTTGGGGTAAGATGTAATAGCATAATCTACAAGATCCCATATATCAAAAATGATTATAGATATCCAAAGTGGGATGAAAGATGTAACAAACATATCCCACTTAAATTTCGACCACATATTAGGGCTCCTTTCCTAATAGAATAGAGATTTGATAAGTTTGTTTGTTTGTTTACGGTTGTTTACCCGTTCATGAGCATTGGAAGAAGCCAGTCTCGCAACATAGGAGTTCCTAACCAACGGGAATGTCACACTTAAGTTTATCGTTCCAAGACATAAAGCTGCCATTCATTTTGGTACTACTTCACAGATATCGCCAATGTCACAATTCAGATATTCGCAAATCCGAAGCATCACCGACATGGAGACTTCTTCGTTTTTATTTAATTTGCTCATCGTGCCTGTAGCAAGTTTTAGGTCCTTGCGTAATTGTGGCTTTGTTATATCTTTTTGAATGAGAAGCACCCACAATTTTTTGTAACAAATTTTCATATAAACACCTCAAAAGAACAAAGTACGTTAAATTTCAGTGTTTTATATAATAGCATAATATCGCTTAATTCTCAACAAAACACTCCAAGAAAAGGTCTAATTACTGCAAGTTTTTGAAGTAAACTGACCGTCGTTGAATTATTATAAATTCAATTTCAAGGAAGAATCTTCACCCGTCAACGCTTCCTATATAGTAAGAATAGGCAAGTCGCATCCTCTAACGGTAGCCACGAGTCATTTATTGACTACCCGCAAGTCTTCGATTATATAACGCAGTTACAGTCATGATCCAACTCATCTTTTGGATATAGATATATAGAAATTTGTTTTTCATTCCGATTCCTCATCAGATACGAAACGAGCGCCCGCTCTCCTGGTTCGATAGGAGAATGAGCGCTCGTTTTCGTCATTGTGTAGTTCTGCTAAGAGCCTCCACGCCAGCTCAAATCCGGCGATAAAGCTGTCGAGGGAGGTTTGTTCTCTGATAGAGTCTTGGGCATCGATGATCCGCAGCACCAGCTTGCGCTCTGGTTTTTCCAAAGCCGCGATCAACGCTTTGTGGCACTCCTCCACTTCATTCTCCTGTTCGTCCAGCTTGGGGCGGGTATAAAAGTGATCATACAGCTCTTTGAGCAGTCTGTTTTCCATCGTCATCATCTCCTTGCGACCCAAACATATACCACAACTTCGGCACAATATCTATCAGAATTTCAGAAGGTTTCCAAGAAGATCCGCCGCTTGCCGTAGTTCCTCCTGGGATGCTTTACCAGGGCCGTTTTCGCTTGTGGCGGCGTGGCTGACCAGGTAGGGAGCGTAGTTCTGCCATGTCATGGAAGTTCGGAAATGGCCCAGCATCTGCGATACATCTTTGGCGTCCATCCCATTTTGCAGGGCGAGGACGGCGCAGGTGTGCCGGAGGTCCGCGAAGCGGATGTGGTCCAGCCCGGCCTCCCTAATAATCTCGTTGTGCATCCGGCGCACCATCTGGGGTGAGTAAGGCCTCCGTGTGGCCGGATGCATGAACATGAGCGGGCTGCTGGGGTGCTTGGCGTGTTCCATGCGCAGGAGCTCAACGACTTCCTCCGTCAGGCTGACGGTCCTGGTGCCGCCTTTGTACTCCACCAGTTCCCGTCGCTCCACCGTGCGACTCTCCGAGATGGTCAGCATCCGCTCCATTACATCCAGATCGCTCCATTTCAGTGCGATCAGCTCTCCTTGCCGAAGCCCTGCCGTCAGCGCCAGCAGGAACATGGGGAGGTAGCCCAGCCGCTCTGCCGCGTCCAGATAGTCCTCAACTTCCGCTGGCGTCAGCACATTGGCGCTGACCTTCTTAGGCTTTGGGTAGTGAAATGTTCGGGCGGGGTTGTCCGCTATCAGGCCATCCCGAATTGCCTGATCCAGGCATTGCTGGAGCAGTCGGTGGATGTGCCGCATGGTATGTTCGCCCAGCCCTGGGTATTCAGGGCTTTCCGGGCGGTGACCGCCAAAGCACCTTCGCTCCTCCAGGAAGTCTCCCACCTGCTCCACGATCAATTCAGAGAGCGGGATCTCTCCCAGTCCAGGGAGAATGTGGTTCTTAAAGATGTAGCCATGAGCTGCGTATGTGGTCGGACGGCTCTGGGGCTTGTCATAGGCCTCCTGCCAGCGGAGGACATACTCTCTCAGCGTCATATCCCCACCTCCCTGCACTGGCGCTGCAGATTTCGGAAGGCCACCCACGGCAAGCCCGCCTGTTTGAGTATCCGCTTGTGGAGGTAGTAGAACTCGTGGAGTTGATACGGCGCTCCGGTCTTGGGGTTGAGGAACACATAGCAGCCGGTTTCCGGTATCTGTTCCAGAAGATGCTCCGCTTTGCTGTTGAGGGCCAGCAGGCGCTGGCCCTTGAGGATGTACCGACAGCGGATATGAAAATCGGCCCACGACAAGGTGATGAGTTCACATTGCCGCAGGCCGCTGGAGAGTCCTGTGTAGATGAGAGGGAGTGCGCTCAGTTGTTCCGCCGCATTCAGATACCGCTGGAGCTGCCCCAGGCGCAAAGGGGCTGTTTTATATGCTTCTGCTTGCGGTTCTCGGCAGAGTCGTACTGGATTGTAGGGAATGCGCTGGTCACGGGCTGCTTCATCCATACAGCGCCGCAGGAGCAGATGGACACACCAGACGCTTCTGGCGCTGAGTCCCTGGTTCCGCAGGCTGTCATAGAAGCTGGTAATGGTGCTTTCTGACAGCTCCACCAGCGGGATGCCCCCGATTCCGGGGAGGATGTGGCGGTAGATCAGGTTGCGGTATCCGCCCACGGTGCTGCTGCTCCATCTGCCCTGGTTCTCGCAGAACCAGCGGTCGCACCATTGGTCTACGGTGCAGCTGTTTCCTTTCTGCATATCGTCGCCTCCTTTCGGCAACCGAACAATACCACAGGAAAAAGGAAATAGCTACTACTTTATTGCCCAGTGCAGGTCACGTCCATCCCCATAAGCTGCGGAACCTGCCAGTCCCGTATTCTTTGTTTAGGCGGCGCATATTTTGTGCCGCTTGCGGCCGCTGCCCACTTTACGGCTCTGTCTCATAGGGCCAGGTGTTGATGCCGCCAAATTCGTAGATGCTGGTGTAACCCAATTCGGCCAGTGTGGAGGAGGCTGTCTTGCTGCGGTTTCCGCTGCGGCAGTAGACCAGCACCGTGGAGTCCTTTTCTGGGATCACCTCGGCGGCAGTTGTTTCGTCAATGGTACCCACCGGCAGCAGGACAGCACCGGGGATGTGGCCGCTGTCGTACTCGTCCTGCTCCCGCACATCCAGAATGATGACCTCCTGGGAGTCCATCATCTCTTTGGCTTCTTCCTGGGTGATCTGCTGGTAGGAGCCGTCAGCTGTATTCCCGCCGCATCCGGTCAGCAACAGCAAAAGGGAAATGAGTAGGGGTAACATTCGTTTCATTTGAGTTCCTCCAGAAGTTTGGTGGCAAAGGCCTTGTGGCCCTGCTCCGTGAAGTGTACGCCGTCATAAGCCAGAGGGATGTCCCATTTTCCGGCATCGGCAAAGCGGATACCCATTTGCTCCGCCAGGTCCTGACAGAGCCGGGCGAAGGTGCGGGAGCCATCAATGAGTTGCGGGTTTGGGACCCATGCTCCCAAAGCCACCGGCGGCGGTGCGATCAGCAGGATCTTGCTTCGGTCTAACGGAACAGTCGCAAGGAATCGTTCCAGCCTCTCAGTGGCCTGCTCCGGACTGCATCCCTGGAGCAGATCGTTGGTTCCCAGCATGACGATCAGCAGATCTGTGTCAGCAGGAAAGGTGGGAGCCGCAACCGGAATTTCCCGGCCGTTCTGCCCCATGTTGTAGACGGTCCAGCCAGTCTCCGCGGCCAGGATGTCCACCCATCGATTGTCCCCGTCATAGCGTTCGCCGAAATAACCTCGGGGATCATATCCGTAGGTGTTGGAGTCGCCGAAGCAGATGACTTTCATCCTATGCATTTCCTTTCTCTGTATGTTCGCATTCTCCAATGCAGAGAAGTAATCTTTCACCTAATCTTTCCGCCCCTTCGATTGCTTTAGCCTTATTAAAATCTCCTCATCCGCTGGGCAAAACACAAATTGATCGATCTCATCCACCGTGATCCAACGAATGTCATTATGCTCAAGCTTCTGGGGAACGCCCTCCCGGATGGCAGCATGAAACAGCGTCAAGTGAACCGTCAAATCCGGGTATTCGTGAATTACATCCATGAATACCTCGTCCACATCCAGCGTGACTGCCAGTTCCTCCTGACATTCCCGAATGAGCGCCTGCTCCCTGGTTTCGCTTGGCTCAACCTTACCGCCCACAAACTCCCACAGCAGCCCTCTGGCCTTATGGGCCGGGCGCTGGCAAATCATAAACTTGTCCTGATTCCAGATTAGAGCTGCTACTACCTCGGTAACACTTTTCTGACTCACGTCAACAACTCCCTTTGTTTAATTCTGACACTACCTGGATTTTATATTTACTCTCCATTAAAGGGTATGCTTTCATTTTTACAGCACTTAGTATAGCTGGATTTTTAGGAGTCGACAAGAATTTACCGGCAAATATCATCAAAACCTTCCTCGTTCTATTCATCTCTCTTTTTCGGTTTAGCATAATCTTTGCTTAATGAGCAGGACTATCACCTTTGTTGTAGTAGGAAGCAGATGATATGTACACCTCCACAACAAACAGCAAAACAGTATCCATTCTCCCAAATTCGGAAGCAAATGCTCCCATTATCCACCTCAATACCTTCTCCGCCGAGGGCCAGAAAGTATATGAAACCACGCAGGTTGCTGGCTGCCGTTCACGCTGGTGGCTGTCAGCGATCTGGACTGGAACCACGATATGGTGCCCTGGGACAGTCCGCCCGCTTTCAAAAACACGAACCCCTGCACCGGCGGCGGGGATGAGTATCTGCGGCTTCTGACCGAGGAAATCATTCCGACGACAGAGAAAGCGCTCAACGGAGTCCCTCGTTGGCGAGGCATCGCCGGGTATTCTCCGGCCGGGCTGTTCGTTCTGTACGCCATCTACCAGACGGATCTGTTTTTCAGGGTGGGCAGCATGTCCGGCTCCCTTCTCACACCGAGAGGTGTGCAGAGGGCTTGTTTTTTATATACCGATAATGCAAGCCATCTTTTGTTCGACAGTATAGGAAGCACAACTCATCAGATTTGCATATGCGCATAACGAAAATTTCTTCTGTAGCGATTGACAAAAGACTTTGTCGTGAGTGGCGAGATTATCAACTGTATCAATTATCGGCAAATTCACTTGACTTTTCTGAGGTTCAGAGTGATTTATAGAATGTGTGTAAATCGCAAAAAACAACATGAAATAGCATGAAACCTATTGAAAGCAGAACCGAAACCAGCTATAATACAATAGATTTTCTATACCTTGTCTGGAGGTGCTGAAATGTCAGAGATCGGAAATGGAAAATGGATAAGCATAGATGAAGCGGCGGAATACCTGGGAGTTAAGCCGGGAACTATCCGTGATTGGATTAGAAAAGGTAAGGATATCCCAGCACACAAAATAGGGAAACAATGGAAATTCAAATGTTCAGAATTAGACAATTGGGTATCCAGCGGAAAAAGTGCGATGGGCTGATTGAATTACTATGCTTGGAAGGAAATGCGAAATGCCATTTAAAACTTCTCATGAAATCAGTGCAGACTACTATCAGTTTGTCGATGAATTTACGCAGTCGGATTTTGAAGATGAAAAACTCCTCGGAAAATTCTACACCGATTATGATATAGCAGGTAGCATGATGCGGTTGTTAAGCCAGCGTTACATATACAACTCTTTTTCTTCGGAATTGCGCATCATTGATCCGTTTTGTGGAGATGGAAGGCTGATTGTCTCTTTGCTTTCAGAATTACGAAAGTCAGGGGAACTATCATCTAAGCGGTTATTTATCTCAATCTGGGACATAGATGCAAATGCTGTGAATACAGCCAAAAAAGAGATAGAACAGTTTTGTGGACTTACTGGTTTGAACTATGAACTTGATGCTCGTCAGGCAGATGCATTTGTAGAATACAATACTGCTCGTGGCAAATACGATATTTGCGTAACGAATCCTCCGTGGAGTCTTTTGAAGCCGCAGAAACTCTTTAGCAGAAACAATGGCGAAGAAGCTATGGCTGGATATCGTAATGCAATAGAGCAATATGATTCTTACATGAAGGAAGCGTTTGTGATTTCACAGCCTTCTTCAAAATTTGGAAAATGGGGAACAAATCTTGCACGCTGCGGAACTGAGGTCGCACTTAGATTAATAAAATCAAGCGGTTTCTGCGGTATTGTTTCTCCAGCTTCTTTGCTTAATGATCAGGTTTCAAACAGGCTGAGAAGTTGGATTTTTGAAAACTATAAGGTCATAAATATTTCTTATTATCCTGCGGAATTAAAGCTCTATGGTAGAGCGGATATTTCAAGTGTCACCATGGTAATTAAAGGAGGAGAAACTGATCAGAGCCTTAGCGTTAGGATTTATAGTGCTAAGGATACATACAAAGAAAAAAAGATAGAAAAAGCAGTTTTTGAATATATTAAGAGGACCGGTTTTTGCATTCCACTAAAAACCGGAATTGAAGCTATACCCATAATGATGCGCCTTGAGCAGTTGCCTTCGACCGATGAATTCTGTGATGCAACAGGATTGAGTTTCACGCGTGAATTGGACGAAACGAGAGTAAAAGATAAACTGTCATATACTGGAAGAATTGAGTTTGCAAAAGGCTATATGGTAGACAGATATTCTTTTACAAGCAATCAGTTATTCTTGAATGAGGAAATGGTAATTCCTCCGCCAAGTTCATTCATGAGCAAGGTTGTATGGCGAGATGTGTCACGTGACTCTCAAATACGGCGAATTAAGGCCACATTGTTGCCACCCGGATTCATTTGTGGAAATTCTCTCGGTGTGGTGTATGGAGATAAAGCCGCACTTTCAAGTCTCAAAATGCTGCTTGCAATCATGAATTCGATGATATTTGAATATCAAGCGAGGAGTATGTTGGTATCCAATCATGTGTCAGCGGGGATAGTGAAGCAGATTCGTGTTCCCCGACCGCGTGTCGATATAAACATCATAGAATTAGTGGATAAGCAATTGGCTGGCCAAGATGTTGAAGACGATATTGAATTGGCGGTCGCACAGCTATACAATCTTTCGGCTGATGAATATGAAATCATTGTAGATTCGTTCAAGCTGGACAATGAAAGACGGACAAATATTGTTGGACAGTATCGCAAAAAAAGTCAGGATGGGGAAAAGAAAAACATGATTTTCAATCACTATGCATCTTCATTGAGTGAATTGGATATGCAAGTAATAAAGTGTGTTCCTCCAGGGGGTAATTGGAAGAATATCCCCGAGAGTGTACCTTCAAAAAGGCTTGCTCAAATCAGGGAAAGCTACAAAGCAGGGAAAGGAAGTCGATCTACATATTATGGTAGACTTCGTCCTGATATGCCTGCATATACAATTAATACTTATTTCAATCGTCCTGGTAATGGATGCCATATGCATTACGACCAGGACAGGACAATATCACAAAGAGAAGCGGCGCGTTTTCAGAGCTTCCCGGATTCGTTTGAGTTCATCGGATCGCTTGGGGCGATAAATAATCAGATTGGAAATGCCGTGCCACCTCTACTTGCTTATCAGATTGCTAAAAACATTCCTTTTAAGGGGCAATTTGTTGACCTTTTCTGCGGCGCAGGAGGTCTTGCATTGGGCTTCGTTTGGGCTGGTTGGACTCCGATAATTGGGAATGATATCGACAACTACGCAGTAGAAACACATAAGCGGAATCTTGCTGGAGAGGCAATTGTTGGTGATATTAATAGCCAAGCAGTACATGATACGGTTGTGGATGCGGCGGTAGCTGCAAAAAAAGCAAATCCAAATCTTCCACTATTCGTTCTTGGCGGACCACCTTGTCAAGGATTCTCAACCGCGAATACACGGCGAGGCGCTGAAGATATGCGCAACTGGCTATTCAAATCTTATGCCAGCATAGTAAAGGCAATCAGACCGGATGGCTTTGTATTTGAGAATGTTCGTGGAATTCTAAATTTAGATAAGGGACATTTTTTTGAGATGATAAAGACCGAGTTGAAAGAATGTGTTGCAGAAATCAAAGTAAATCAGGTTAGCGCAGCCAACTTCGGAGTTCCACAACGTAGAGATCGTGTAATAATTATTGGCGGGGATTCTGATTTCGTTCAAGACTTTAGTATGAATGCAATATCATGCGTTCCCAAGGACGGTCAGCTATCGGTCCTGCCGTCTGTTATAGGCGTTGAAGATGCAATTGGCGATTTGCCGCCGCTTCAACCAGGAGAAGACGGAAGTAGATATAATTATCGTTTTCCTGCAGCAAATCTTTATCAAAAATTTATGCGCGGAGAAATAACTGCGAACGAATATCTTGACAGTTACCTTTGATAAAATAAGCCGACCACCTACGATTGAACAGATGGTCGGCTATTTTTTATTCGTCAGCAGTTTCTCTTGAATAGCGAGGATCATCCCAGTTGGAGGATAATTCTTGAGCAACTAACTCCATAATTTGCTTGAGCAGATCCTTTACATCAATAAATTCTTTTGTATTCTTGAGCGCGGTATAATCTATAGTAGACAGAAATGCTTCGATTTCAGCATCAATTCGCTCTTCATCAGAAAGAGCAATAGTAAGAATCTCATTCAGTTTTTTCATTTTGCTGTTGATACTGGACAAAATTCTGAATGCTTGTTTCTTCAGCGACTCAATCTTCCCATTAGTGTATGTGTATCCATTGCGGTTTTCCTTTTTAGCGTACTCGGAAAGCGAAGAAAAGGCAACTCGTATTTTTCTTGTCTTCTGAATATTGACATATCTCAAAGTGCTTGCTTTCCTCGAAAAATCTACAGTTACAATCTGGTGATTGATTCTTGTTGACCCAGGAATGATATCGTAATCATAGTCAGCATACTCCAAATTGAGGAATGTAAAGAGGAAAAGATATTCACTTCTGTCAATAAAGTCAGCCAAAAGCATCATCGCAACATTGCGATTATCACGCATTACACGACTAAGTCTTAACGCAGATTCCTTATCGGTAACTTTCCCTTTACATTTTTGCCAAATTGGATCTGCGTACCAAGTTGCAACAGTTTCTCCCGCTTTTTCAACTTCAATCAGGTGGAGGACATCAGAATAATACATCCTGTTATTCTTTGCACTGTTACAAGGCTTACAAAGAAACTGAAATTCTGGTCTATGACAGAAGCCAAGGGATATCGGGCCGATATGATCTGCACTACATGGACGTGGATGATGTCCGCCGTTTCCGTCGTTTGCGCAACGCTCCTTTTTCATGCCGGGATTAGAGTTTATAAAGCCCATCAGCTTATTGGCTGTAATCCAGTTACCATCACTCCAATTTTCAAAAGCTCTCCTGTCGGTTGAATATGACGCGAGATTTTCTTTTGAACGGCCTTTGTCTGCGGTGGAACGACAGCAGCGATTAAAAGTATGAAAACCATCAAGTCGATCAGGAGCATTGGACATTGCCCCAGGGCTAAGCATACTTGGTTCTTTGGGAATATAGCTTTGCTCTATCCATGACGTCCATGCAGAAAGGTCATGGGGCAAATCAGGTATTTCTTGCACCTGTGCACATTTTAGCAAACCCGGCAAAGCATCATAAGCCATATCTCCATATGTATCAACGAGGGATGTAACAAAATCCAGAATGTGGGTTATCTCTTCCATTTCTACAGAACCATCATAAAAAGATAGTTTCCGAACTCTTTTCATAAAATTGGACGACAAATAGCAATAGCGAATATCCATAACACGGCCGCAGACTTTACAAGGATGCAATTTGGTGGGATGGATAGTTTTGGCAACCTTACTAATCCATTTATCTTCGTCTGTACTGATTCCTATTTCAGCAGCTTTTTCTACCCACCATTGATAACGCTTGTCATGAGAAAACTGAAAAACGCCTGTACCTCTATTTGATGGAGCTTCCCATTGAATTGATCCGTCATCGTGGCGTAAATCCGGCATCCCTGCATATGCAGGATGATTAGCAATTTCTTCTTCATATTGAAGAAAGGCTTCATTAGCCTCCAAATTCGTTCGTTTATTTCCCTTTTTGGCCATTTTTATCCTCCATACTTATTTGAATAGATGAAATTCTTTCTTTGTCATTCCAGCATCTAACGCTCTATAGAAAAAACGCGATGCAATAGATGAGTAAGGTTTCCACTTCCGGCATTTTTTATAAACAGCATCACTGCTGCAATCATTTGTTTTATATGCCCAGCGATAAGTTTGTAAAAAAGCACCATCTTCGACGGGAAGAACATCTGGACGATCAAGAACGAACATTAAGAACATTTTTGCAGTCCATTTTCCGATGCCATAAAACTTAGTAAGGTGTAGAATAACTTCTTCGTCAGACAGCGAATGCATTTTATCGAAATCCAGCTCTCCACATAATACGGCTTCGGTGACACCACGAATATATTTGACTTTTGAAGCTGATGTTCCAGTTCCACGTATATCATCATCTGAAAGTGAATTGACTTTTTCAGGAGTCACATTGCCATCGCATAAATCTTCAAGCCTTTTATATATTTTCTGACCTGCTTTTACAGATAGCATTTGTTCGATGATTTCATGCACTAAAAAAGAGTAAACGTCTTTGTCGTACGGAACATAGGTTATGGGCCCAACCATACTGATGACCTTTGCCAAACGTTTATCCTGTTTGCATAGGTATTGGACAGCGGGGTGATTTATATCAAGTGTTACGACATTGGGCAAGATGCTACCTCCTTTTGTCAATTCTTTACCTTTTCCATAATATCCTCCAACATGTAGTCTGTTTCCACGCAAATTTCCAGAAGCACATCTATCGCAGTCGAATCCTGACACCGAAATTTAAGCAAGGACAAGGTACACAAAGATATTTTATCTCACTCAAAGCGCAATTTCCACATTTTATACAAAATTCTATTTAACAAACACAAATAGAGATTTGCAAAGGCATAAAATAAATTTGCCAACAACAATCAAATCTCTTAGTCCGAATGGAGCTACAATCAGCAGGAAGAAAAGTACAAGCAGGCGGATGAGATGGCGGTTCTCGTGGAAATAACGCAGAACATCGTAGCGTAAAATGCCCGCATTGCGCAAGACCAGGATGGATATCAGAAACGCTACGGAGGGCTGATCAATCCTTACGATGGAACTAAGGCGCTGGTACGATGAGGTAGTTGCCACTATCTTCGCCAAGGACGCACAGAGCGAACGGTTGATGAATTTTATCAGAGATATAAGAATAACAGATACAGAGGCAGGAGGCACTCAGCTACATTTGGGTGTCTTTTTTCGTTATGGGATTGAAAAGCAGCAAAATATATATTACAATAAATTGCACAGATAATATAATTTATTTCAATATGCACGGACGAGGTGGAAAAGGATGCTTAGGAACAATATTGAAGTTGATGTAAAGGTAAAGTGCATAGAAGCAGAGACTACGCAGGCGAAACTTGCCGAGGATATAGGGACAACCCCGTCCTATGTGAACCGGTTGATCAAGAAGAACGAGAATATTGTCAATAAGACATTCATTCAGATGTTGGAATCCTTGGGGTACGACATCGAGCTAACATATGTGAAGCGGGAGGGTTTGAAATGAGTACCCTTAAAGACAGTAGTATTACGATTTACGAAGCAATGATGAATATCCGGGATGGCAAGTACGTCATGCCTGCTTTCCAGAGACAGTTTGTATGGAGTATGGAACAAATCGAGAAGCTGTGGGATTCAATCCTTCTCGACTATCCTATTGCGACATTCCTTTTTTGGCACGTTGATGACAACAATGTAAGCTGGGATACTTATTTTTGCAATTTCCTTCCTTCTATCACTTTTGATAATAGGAAGCAGGCAGACAGCGTTAACTATGAATTGACGGACATCAATGTAAACATTACCGACACGGCTGTTCTTGATGGACAGCAGAGACTGACATCTCTATATCTGTCCTTGTTTGGTGATGCTTATATTCGGCAAAAATACGCCCGCAAAGTTACTGTCGGCGGCACCGTGACTAAATTGCTTATTGAGTTGAACAAGAACAAATTAGATGTAGACGAGCAAGAATATAACAGCCAAAAATTTGACATTAAGTTCAGCGAAAAAGTAGGACGTTTAAGTCCAACGCAGTTTGAGGTGCGGAATATTCTACAGGACAAGTTCCGTGATGGAGCTACACGCGACAAGGCCATAGAGGAAGCCATAGCTAACGTTCCTACGGACAGCAAAGAATATGCGAAAAGTATTCTGACGAAATTGTATCAGAAGATTTTCGAGGAAAAACTTATCCGCTATACGGAAATACATAATATGAATCAGGATGATGCGCTTGAGATGTTTGTCCGTTTCAACAGCGGTGGTAAGGCTCTGAGGAAATCGGAAATTACCATGTCCATTTTGGAAGCGTACTGGCCGAGCGCAAAGACCGAGTTCGGAAAGTTGCTGGTGGATTCCTATGCAGGTTTCGGCTCTGACTTCATTATCCGAGCCGCACTGATGCTCTACGGTGATGTCGTAAAATCAAATATAAACAGGCAGATTGCAGAGGAATTGAAAAACAACTGGACGGCTTTCAAAAAGGCTCTTAAAAATCTGGAGAGTGTGCTTAAAGCCCTACGTATTGAGGTCAGTCGATTTTCAAGCAGTTGGAACGTCTTGCTGCCAGTCTTATATTACATATACTATAACCCGGATAACTTTGCCGGGAATACTGCGGCTATCCGTGCCTATTTGATGAGGGCAATTCTATTCACTTATTTCCAGTCAGGCACAACAAGCAAGTTACAACAGATGAAAAGCAATATAAACAGCTATGATTATGAAATTACCGTAGATATGCTTGATCAAATCACGGATTTGTGTGTTACTGATGGTAAAATTGAAGATATCTTGAATTCGGAAAAGGGCAGCCGCGTTGCCGGAGACGCACTCTACTACCTTTCCCTTGACTGGACGAACAAGAATTTCAAATACGAACAGGATCATCTCCATCCATACGATCGATTCGATGGTAACAAGCCAATTCCCGTGTCAATGGAAGATTGGAGGAGATGGCGTGGGCTTCGAAACAGACTACCAAACCTCCAACTTCTTGAGGGACGCAGCAACGGCAGTAAGAACAGCATGAGGCTCGTTAATTATTATAACGACATGAATGACGAGCAGAAAACGAAGTTCCGGGAAGACGCAATAATCCCTGACGATGTTTCTCTGGAAATAGAGAATTTTGAAGAATTTTATAACAAGCGAAAAGAGCTGTTAGCCACAAGAATACGAGCTTTGTTAGGGTAATTGTTGCTTGTCCATTGAAAGAGAAAGGAATTGGATGTTTTATGAAAGTTGAGTTTCTTGTAAACACAGAAATTAATGACGGCCGACAAATTTTTGTTTCTGCATCAGAATTTATCAAGGCAAAAAATGATGATGAAGAGTTCAATAGTTTTGCTTTTGCCACTCATGCTTTATTTTCATTTTACGGTGTGGATGATTTTATCACTCGCGATGAGTATGAAAAAATCCTAAAAGCAGTTGATAAGGGTGGTGCGGTTATTATTACTGTGGTCGAAGACAGGTATCCCAGGCGGTTTTATCCAGAAGTGTTTGTTTCAAATAATAATCGTTTGAAGTCTGTTGAATTAAATTAGCCCCGTCCACACCTCCGCCACACGTCCAAACGGCTATTCTTTGTTTATGCGGCGCATTTCCTGCGCCGCTCCTCTGAGGCGATCCGGCCTGTTATCGCCACTCACCCCGGACGGAACTTCTTTTAATACACAGAATCCAATCCCACACCCATCCCAAAAGGCGAAAGTTTTGCTTGAAACACGCAGGGCAAAAGAGTGTCAAAGAGGAATTGCCGGAGCGGCGGAAAGGGCCAAAGAGGGCGGCAGAGTGCCGTCTGAAAGTTCCGACACACGTTTGGGACCACGAGGCCGCAGGTTCGAGTCCTGTCACCTCGACCACCCACCAACCCCTGGAAAATGGCGGTCTAGAGCCATTCTTCGGGGGTCTTTTTTTCCGCTTTTGCGTTTTGGTCATTATTTGGTCATTATGAGGTAAAAAAATCGGGGCTTTCCAGTGGTGGAAGGCCCCCTTTTCTTTATGCCTTTTTCAAGAGAATATCGTCCAGCGCCTGGGCGGCTGCCGCTTCCGCGTTCTTGATGGTTTCGGCGTAAATGTTCAGCGTGGTGCTTGTCTGGCTGTGGCCCAGCCGGGCCGCCACGGTGCGCACGTCCACGCCGCCGGTGATCAGCAAGCTGGCGTTTGTGTGGCGCAAGGAGTGGAGCGTTACCTGGGGCAGCCCTGCCCGCTCCAGTATCTTGTGAAGCCGCTTTCCCGGAAGGTTTGGCTGCATGGGGGTGCCGTTCAAGGCGGTGAACAGCCTGGGGTGGTCTGCCCACTCGCTGGACCACAGGTCCCCGCGTTCCAGGCGTGCTGTGGCCTGGGCCACCTTGTAGGAGCGCAGCAGCTCCACCAGGGTCGGGGAAATCTTTGTAGAGCGGGCGGAGCTGGTGGTCTTTGGGGTGTCGGTGTAAATGCCCCGGTCGTTGGTGTACTGGGAGGTGCGCCGGACAGTGATAACCCCCGCTTCAAAATCCACGTCCGGCCATTCCAGGCCCAGCAGCTCGCCCCGCCGGTAGCCTGTAAGCAGCGCCAGGGTGAAGAATACCCGATCTTCCAGCGGTTCTTTCTCCAAGGCTTCCAAGAATTGCCGGGCCTGTTCATCGTCCAGGCACACAATGTGGGAGGCCGGCTTTTTCGGTGCCGCAGCCGTGCAGGGGTTGCGGTCGATCAGTTCGGACTTTACCGCCCAGCTCAGCACCGAGGAACAGAAAGAATAATAATTCCAAACAGTCTTGGGGGCCAGGGCCTTGCCGTTGATCTGGTTCATGCCCGGTTCGGAAAGCTGGGCGAAAAACTCACGGAAGTGCCGGGGGCGCAGCTTGTCCACCTTGATGTGCCCCAAAGCGGCATAGGTGCGGGCCGTCATGCCTCGGTATTCGTGATAGGTCTTGGCCTTTAAATGGCTTTTAGCGTACTCCGAGAACCACTTTTCCGCCAGCTTCTCAAAGGTGATATGAGGATCCCCGCCGCCGCTTTTGCACTTTTCCTCAAAGAGCACGGCAAAGCGGTTCAGCTCCTTCTCCGCCTGCTTGGCCGTCATGCCAGGGGCGGGCTTCCAGGTGGTGGAGCGGATGACCTGCTTCCCCTGGCTGTCATAGCCCAAAGAACAGCGGATGCGGTAGGTGTCCCCCCGTTTGGTAATGGTTGCCATGTGCAAAGCCTCCTTTCTCGGTGGTGGGTGGAAGCGGTTTACCCTTCCTCGCTGTCCTCATCCTCATCTAGGTCAGAATCTTCATATCTAGGGGAGTCCCTGAATCTCTGGTTTTCGCTCAACTCATTAAGACGGAGCATGGCCTCTATTTTCCCTCTGCGATTTAAGCTGCTGAATATTTCTAAAACTTGTCTTTTGATATAAGAATCTGGAAGGCCGCTCATACCTGAAACAAAGGCTTCATCGGCCGTTTCCTGAGCTCGGATTTCTTGATCGAAAGGCAGTTGTTCAATTTGTGACTCTATTTGTGCTTCCAAATTGTAGTTGTACGACATTAGCTTTTCCAGTCTCGGCGAATGGTAATCTTTAGAGCTTGGATCGTTATAATCCTTTGTGAACAGTTCTGTCAAATATGCAGCCATGTCGAGAGCTTCTTTTCGGGAATCATCGGGAAGCAAAGATTCGATAGGAACGCCAAGAGCCTTTGAAACTTTTTCCAAAACCGGATAGGTTACCGCTGTGCTGTCCCGCTTTGTGATGGAATATAAGGTATTTAGGGGTACACCGGATTCCTCTGCCAACTGTTTAATAGTTTTCTTTTGTTCTTTTAGGATAGTTTTAATTTTTGTACCAACTCCCAATTCTTGTCACCTCCTTATCACGAATACAGTAAAACACAAATTAGTGCAAAATTCAAGTATTTTTTTAAAAATAGTCTTGACGAGGCCTATTTAGTGCGATATAATTTAATGCGTAAGAACTAATTAGTGCAATCGAGGTGATTCCATGAAGATCAGCAGACAGCAGCTAGAGCTTGCCCAGGCCCAGGCGGGAATGAGCGCCACCCAGCTTTCGGAGGCGTC